>QMCD01000702.1_pt1 | contig 22976 bp, 10 predicted proteins | sample 1821841 | NCBI WGS metagenome assembly QMCD01 (sample SAMN01991225, study PRJNA193472) | Termite gut metagenome, whole genome shotgun sequencing project. | isolation source: worker | host: Macrotermes natalensis
CTAAAATTCTAAAATTATGAGTTTATTATATGTTGTCAAAGCCAGAAAGAACCCGCAAAACCCATTAGCGGCAGTGAAGTACTATTTGCAGGCAAAAATCCGCGGACACAGAAAGCATAAAGATGTTTTGAAAGCGGCAGCCAAAAATACCACCCTGAGCGAAAAGGAAGTGGATATGGCTGTTTCGGCGTGGTTCGAAGAGGTGATTAACTCTCTCGGAGATGGCTTTAGCGTAGAAGTTGTTGACTTGGGTACATTTTCATTAAGCATCAAAAGCGAAGGATCGGATACCGAAGCCGAGGCTACTGCTGTTAAAAAAAGTGCTATCAATATTCTTTATCGTGCCAAACCTGCTATTCGCGAACAAGTTAATCGTATCCCAATAGAGAAATATATCCCTGGTGGGACATTGTAGGTAATTAGGTTAAAGCTAATGGATCATTAGGTTTAATCTAATGATCCATTAGCCCTAATCTAACGAAGCATTAGCTTTAATCTAATGGATGAAAAAAAAGAGTTTGCTTCGTGCTTCGCAATGATGCTCTTAGGTAACGAAAAAGCGAAAGTCCCTCTTAGGGGCAAAAAAGGAAAAATAAAATAAAACAGGAGTAAGCCGAAAATCCTGTATAAAGAGTAGGCATAATAAAAATAAATTAAAGAACAATGAAAAGAAGTTTGATCAGTTTGTTAGCTTTCATGTTGCTGATAGTACAGCATGGCTATTCACAAAAGCGTTTTACTGTAGAAGAAGATTTTGATGGGATAAGTCCTGCAAAATATAGGGTAGAACAAGGTACCTGGTTATATAATACCGATTATTATCAACCTAGTTTGACCAATGCAACAGTTTCCAGATCGTTTTTAGGTCGTGTTCCCGATAATGTAAGGGATACTGCTATTTTGGAGTTTACAAATCCTCCAGGTGGATATGATTTTTTAGGGTATAACAATATAGAATTACGATTCAGTCATATCTGTAAAGTATCCCCCTATGATATTGCAAAAATACAGTATAAATTAGGAAACAGCAATATCTGGTATGATATAACCCCTGCTACCTATCTTGGCAATGCAACTAACTATACGGCAGCAAGGGGCTTTAATGCCGCGAGTTATACACAGTGGGATGCAAATGACAGCACTGCATTTCCTACACAAGACTGGTGGCGGGAAGAGGTGTTTGACTTGAGTGCGGATGTGAGTAACATGGATGATGTAGTATTCCGCTTTATAATTATCCACGGGGATGTCCCTTTTACAGAGGTTTCTTTGGGCTGGCTGTTGGAGAATATCCAAATTAGGATGACAGATTACATAACAACTCCGCCTGTGGTGCAATTTACCGGAGCTTATCCTAAAGATACGGTTTATAATACGGGACCTTGGGAAATAAATGCAAAAATAAAGACTTCAACAGATGCTCCCATACGCAACCCTGAACTGGTATATACCGTAACTGAACCAAACAAGCAGCCGGTAACTTATTCCCTGCCAATGGAACATATAGCAGGAGATAGTTTATGGAAAGCGACTATACCGCGATATATAGCGGGAACAGAAATTGAATATTCTATTACGGGAAGAGATACAAATGGAAACGAGGTAACAATAGGTTCGGAGTTTTATATAAAATTTTTGTGTGTGGGTAAAAGTAGAATCGCTCCAATTGCTGATTTCCTGTATACCGGAGATGTGCAAGAAGTAGAATTAGTTCCGGGTATATATAATATAGAATGTTGGGGTGCTGATGGCGGTTCTACGGCATGGAAGAATGGTGGTAAAGGTGGTTATTCTTCAGGAATACTTAGCTTAGATACAAATACATTAGTTTATATTTACGTGGGGGAACAGGGGAAAGTAAGTTCTGCTAATCCGACACCATCAAGTTTTGGTGGCGGCGGTTCTGTAGCTGCTACAAATGCAGCTCATCTGGCAAATAGCGCCTCCGGTGGCGGAGCATCAGACGTTAGAGTTTTAGCTGATGACCTGTACAATAGAATTATTGTAGCCGGCGGCGGTGGCGGAGCAAATTCTTATTCAAATGGTAATCCTGATTATGCTGGTGATGGTGGTCACGGTGGAGGTACAGACGGCAATAATGGTGAGAAATCAATAGGAACTTTGACCGGTAATCCCGGTTATGGTGGAACACAAACAGCAGGAGGAGCAGTAGGAACAGGATTAATGGCAAGTGGTATGACACCCGGTACATTTGGTGCCGGTGGGAATAATACTCATGCTTTGGGTGGTAACGGCGGCGGTGGCGGCTGGTATGGTGGAGGTTCTTCTAGTGGTATCGGCGGCGGCGGAGCAGGAGGAGGAAGTGGTTATGTGTTGACTGCAACTTCATACAAACCAATCGGATATTTCGCACAACAAGCTGCTTATCAAATGGAAAATCCACTAACAGCTGTTTATGGTACGACCGGTTTTGAAACAAACCCTACAACAGACAAAAACGGACATGTGAGAATAACAACTATATCCATCTCTGGAGGTTGTCAGGATTATGTTACAGCCATCCATTCTATAGATATACCCGATACGGTAGGGGCATCGCCTACAATACAAACTCCAATAGTGGCAACAATACATAATACCGGAGTCTCGGATTTGGATTCGGTCATAGTATCTTATAGTATTAATAACTCAATTCCTACATCCAAGAGTGTGTATTTTAGTCCTGCTTTGTCTTGGGACTTTAAATATCAAGACACTATAGATTATTATTACCAGAAAGTTAATGCTTTTGATACCATTGTCGTTTGGGTAAGTTTGCCAAATGGACAAGTAGATACAATTACGTCTGATGATACGCTTACAAAAATTGTTTATGGCACTAAAGATATATTAGTAGAGTTTGTAGATATTCCTGTCGATACGGTCTATACCACAGCACCTCAGGAAATAATGGCAAAGATTACTTCTCTATCAGGAGCTTCTATCAATCAAGTGTTATTAAACGTTACATATACACATGAAAATACAACTACAAATGATGTTTTAAGTATGACATTGGACGCTTCGGATAATTTATGGAAAATACATATTCCGCAGAAGCGTGCTGAAACGGATATAACGTATACTCTTAACGTGATAGATAAATTAGGCAATACTATATCCTTATCGGGCAGCTATTATATTGCAGGAAAAGAAGGAGAGCCCGGTACCATTTTGGATTATTCTGCTGAGTTATCTTTTTTTAATATATCCGATACCCTACTGATATCGCCCTATATGCCGATAGTAACTACTATAAAGAATACCGGTGAATTGGACTTGGATTATATAACTGTTTCTTATTCGGTTAACAATTCGGCACCGGTATCCAGGATTGTAACTTTCAATCCTGCATTGCCTTGGGATTTTACTTCCCTGGATACGATAAACTACTATGCTCCCAAAGTAAATGGTTTGGATACGGTAGTTGTTTGGATAAGTTTACCCAATGGAGAAGTAGATATGATTACCTATGATGATACGTTGTCAAAAATTAGTTACGGTATGGCTGATATATTTGTTCAATTTGTTGATGTTTTAGGAGATACGGTGTATAATACGGGACCTTTTGAGATAAAAGCAAAGATTGAAAGCCTTAGCGGCATGCTTCCTGCCACTGTTTCATTAAATGTTTCCCGCACATACCAAAATTCGACTGCAAGTGAGGTTCTATCCATGCAATATGATGCATCGGATAACTTATGGAAAACATCTATTCCGCAGAAACGATACGAAACAGATGTTACTTATTCTATCAATCTGACGGATATAGCAGGCAACACCATAGAGCTATCCGGCAAATATTATATTGAAAAATCTGACTGTGGAGCCATTGCTGCCAATGGTGCAGTTGTTACGGTGACTGATTTTTCATATACAGGGAATGAACAAGCTGTGACACTTTTGCCCGGTGTTTACGAATTAGAATGCTGGGGGGCAGAAGGTGGTGTTTCAGCTAGAACTACTGCACAGACTTCCGGTAAAGGCGGTTATACGAAAGGGACTATTACACTTGATCAACCCACAACATTGTATTTGTACGTTGGAGAGAAAGGAGGTATCGGAGTAACAAATGGTCCAGCTCCATCTGCTTCATGGAATGGAGGTGGATCGGGAGCTTTAAGGTCATCAACTACAAATAGATTTGCTTCCGGTGCCGGTGGCGGAGCTACAGATGTTCGCTTAATAAATGGCACTTGGAACGATGTAACTTCCTTACAGTCACGAATTATGGTTGCCGGTGGCGGTGGCGGGGCAGGCACTCTTTCTTCTAACCAGGCAATAGGGGGACATGCTGGTGGTCTTACAGGCTTAGTCGGCGGAAATCAGAATGAATCAGGTCAAGGAGGAACACAAACAGCAGGAGGTACCACTACGAGAAATAATGCAGCGGCAACAAATCCCGGCTCTCTTGGAACAGGAGGTAACGGAGTAGTTGGAACATCGACTCAATACTCCAGCGGCGGCGGTGGTGGCGGTCTCTACGGCGGTGCCGGTGGCAATGTCAATTATGGCAACGGTGGTGGCGGTTCTTCTTATATAACCGGTTATAGCGGTTGTGTAACTCATTCTTCCGGATTGGTATTTACCAATACGACTATGATTGCAGGGAATGCCTCTATGCCGAATTTGGCAGACGGAAGGCAGAGCGGACATACAGGTAACGGACATATTAGAATAACACCTGTATCTGTCAATATTGAATGTTTAAATCATTCCATAGCTCTGGAGTCAATAAATTCTCCTAACACAATAAGTGAAACAGAGGGTATTTCGACACCTGTTCATGTAAGCATTCGTAATAAAGGGGTCAAGGATTTGGATTCATGCTATTTAAACTGGAGTTTGAATGGTGTTGTTCGGTCCGGTACTGTTGTTTATAGGAATATAGACGGTTTGCCAGAAGATTTTACCGATACGATAACCATAGGTTCCTATATTCCTGTGGCAGGCAAGCGGGATACGATAGTAGCATGGGTGAGCATGCCAAATAGTGAATTGGATTCCGCTGCTTATGATGATACTTTGAGCATATCTCCTTTGGGCTGTACGGCGACTATTCTTGCAGGTACACATTTAGTAGGTACGGGCGGAACATTTGCAAATCTGGATGATGCACTCACTTCGATTCGCATTTGTGGAATAGGAGGTGATCTTACCCTGCAGTTGAAAGGGAATTATGGTGGTTTGGATTTAAGCAATATTTCGGATTATACAAATGGACATACCTTGACTATCACTTCGTATGCTAATCATGCAGATAGTGCGGTTATCAAAGTTAGCAGCGGGGCAGGAATACTATTGAATAACAGCAATGATGTTATCATAAAGGCAATTACGGTAGATGCTGCAACAGCTACAGCGACATCGTATGCTGTTCAATTTACGGGAGCATGTACCAATGTAATGGTTCGGGACTGTAAGCTATTGACCAATGCAACCGCAACAGTTAATACAATAGCTCCGGTATATAAAGCAAATACTACAGGAATAGCAGATAACATATCGTTTATAAATAATGTATTGGACGGTGGATATTATGGTATTTATTTTTACGGAGGAACAGGTACAACAGAAGTTGCCTGGGGAACCAATGTAATATTTGATTCTAATACGGTAAGCAATCAATATTATTATGGCGCCTATATCTATTATACGGATTTTGAAACCCGCCATAATACATTTACAAGTAGATCAACATCGGGTGTAGCCGTTGATTGGCAGGGAATATACATGTATTATGCCAACGGGAATATAATAGGAAACCATATAATGCAACGCAGTGCAACTATAACAACACCGGTGGGAATAAATCTCTCTTATGTTAATTATTATCCTACTACTCTTACACATAATAAATCCTTAATTGCCAATAATGAAATTATCATACGTACAACATCTGGTACCGCGACCTATTCGGGAATACATGTAGCCGCTTATACCAACGCCGATATTCTCCATAACTCTATTTATGTAGGAGGAACGGCAGGAAGAGGAATACATGTGGCAAACTCGGCTTATACATCCGTAAGCATTAAGAATAATAATATTGTAATGGAAGGTACTGCTGCTGCGGTATATGCTATTAATTTAGCTTCTACATCTTATTTTGCTAATAGGCAATGGGATGTAGATTTTAACAATATGTATACCGGAGGAACCAATATAGGCTATGCAGGAGCAGCCCGTGCAACTATAGCCGCCTGGCGGGGAGCGGTAACTACCGATAGCAATTCGGTAAGTGAATTGCCTGCTTTTATAGCTACACCAACTTTTACAGCTGCAGGAAGCAGTTTGAGTCTGCTGCAGGATGTGGGCATAACTTGTCCTGAGATTGCCTCTGTGCCGGAAGATATTTCAGGTACATCGCGGAATCCTATTACTACAATGGGATGTTATGCCGCACCACGTATGAACGGTAATGTCATGTTGACGGAAATTACAGGCTTAACCGATGGTATATCTGCAGGACAGACAGAAGATATCAAGGTGGTAGTCCATAATACAGGAGTTACGACTTTAACCGAGATTAATTTGGAATGGTCTATTAATGGGCAATCTCAAGGCAGTAAAAATTATCCGGTATCCTTACCAATGGGGGATTCCACGACAATTACGGTCGCTCCAATAAGCTATCCATCTAATAATATAGCTATAAAGGTATGGGTTAATAATCTCAATAACGGAACATTGCCCGATGAAGATCAAACAGATGATACGCTAAGTACATTTATTCATGTTTGCAGGGGGAGTTTGAGCGGAGAGCATACAATCGGAACTTCTTCTCCTGATTTTGCGGATATTTCTTCTGTAATAACATATTTGAATACCTGTGGCATATCAGGGAAACTTACATTAAAATTGGAAGATGATACATATCTTGAAAAGATTGATTTATCAACAATCCAAGCTACAAATAAGGATACTATAGAAATAGTTTCGTTAAATGGAAATACGGCTAATGTAATAATCCAAAGTACAGAATTTGGCATAAAGACAGGTAATCTCAATAATGTATCTATCAAAAATATTACAATAAATACAATAGGAGAAGGATATGGTATTTTGATGGGAGAGGGAAGCAACATTGAAATTAACGGCTGTATTATCAATCTGGATACTACCCTGGCTAAAGGTGGATCAGCCGCATCTTCCCATGTGGCAATTTATAAACCGGAAGGAGGAATCGCCAATAATGGACGAATCTTAAACAATACGGTTACGGGAGGATATAACGGAATCACAATTTCAGCAGGAAATGCTACTACCTATGGTGCAGGCTGGATGATTGATAATAATAGCATTCAAAAAGCATATTCTCGTAATGTTTCTGTAAATTATACTGATTTCTTGAGTATATCCAATAATATTTCTATGCCGATGACTAATACTGCCTATACAGCAACAGAGTGGTTCGGACTTAGCGTGCAGAATTCTAATGCGCAAGTAATACAAGGGAATAAAATACATGCACAGGGATATTCTTTTAAAGACCCTCACGGAATGTTTTTCCAGACATTAAATGCAAATACAACACCTGCACTTATTTGTAATAATGAAATTATACTTGCAAAGACGGATATCTCGTCGGCAAATAATGCATTTACATTCCAAAATTCTTCAGCTAACATCTATCATAATTCTATTTATGTAACAGAAACGGATGCTTCTTCTTATTCTTTATTGTATTTGAACACAAGCCATCCTACCGATGTAAGGAATAATAATCTTATTGCTACCTATTCCCGTCCTGTTTATGTTTCCTCCGATATGGTTACCTTGGATCATAATAATTATTATACAGCAGGAACGGTATTGGGAAATTACAAAGGAACAACAGCAGCTAACTTAATTGACTGGCAAACGACTTCCGGACAGGATGCAAATTCTGTTTCCCTATTGCCTCAGTTCAATGTTGCTAATGGCTTGGAATTGTCTGTTTATAATGATTCGTTGGATTGTCCATGGCAGACGCTTGTCAGTAGAGATATACGCGCTCATGTACGTACGCCCATAACCACAATGGGAGCATATCATCAGTATCCATCTTCGGGATTGGATCTCATGGCATTGGAAATACATTTGACGGATTATAAAGCTGTTAATAATAAAGATATTTCTGTAACTATAGATGTACTCAATCTTGGCAGTGTTGCTGTAAATGACGCTACTTTGCGATGGAAAGTAAACGGACAGGTGCAGCCCACAACGATTTCACATTCGTTTACGCCTTCTTTAGCATCATACGAACAGCAGAATATACAGATTGGAACCTTTAAGATAAATGGAAATCCAGATGATACAATAGATGTGGTTGTATGGATAGAAACCATAAATACAATAGCCGATTCGGTAAATTGGAATGATACCATAAGCGCTTCGGCACAAATAATACACTTGACAAAGTTTGTCGATCCCTTGGTAGGAGATACGATTAGTTCTTTGTCTTTCGATGTATATGCAAGCATATTTGAAAAAACAGGAGCTCCTGTTACTGCCCCTGAAATCTATATACAAACAACAATGATGGGTGGATGTTCGGATTCGCGTACAATTCCAATGACAAAGGAAGATGGCAAATGGGTGGCGAATATTCCAAAGCAATACTTCGGCAGCAAAGTGGTATATGAATTACATGTATCTGACAATATTGGGAATAATGTTGTGCTGAAAGATTCTACTTTTATACAACTTGCCAGCGGTCCTAGTGTTATGGATTACCCATATACAGGAAATGTGCAAACGGTAACGCTTCCCAAAGGGAAGTATCAATTAGAATGCTGGGGTGCGAACGGCGGTGGTACCGCACAATATCCTGGTGGAAAGGGTGGTTATTCAAAAGGAACTGTAACTCTTAAAACGGCTACACCCATTTATATTTATGCAGGAGAAGGTAATCGAGTAGATAACACACTAACGAAGACTTTTGGCGGTGGCGGCTGGGGTTATACTGTTATTACTCTCCTTGCCCCCAACCCCGCAAGAGGTTCAGGCGGTGGTGCTAGCGATGTTCGAGTTCTGGCAGATGACCTCTATAACAGAATAATTGTGGCAGGTGGTGGTGGCGGTACTCTTACAAACTCTGCCACAGGGAATCCAAATGTATCACATGGTGGTGGTTTGATTGGTGATAGTACATCGGCAGATTCGGGAGGATTAGGTGGAACTCAAACTAAGGGAGGTGCTTCGAACTTCAATGTCGATCCGATTATGCAAGGTTCGTTTGGCATTGGAGGCGATGGTACTCTTGGAGATTTATCCGGCATGTTATGCGGTGGCGGCGGCGGCTGGTATGGTGGCGGTGGCGGAAATCCGGGTGGCGGCGGTTCAGGTTATGTATTGACACCTGTCTCACATAAACCTGTTGGCTATTTTCCTGCACATACAGATTATTATCTGAGTGATGCTATTACTATTAAATACGGTGAAGCAGGTTTTGTAGCAAATCCGGATTTATCAGGAAACGGGTATGTTAGAATTAGCGTTTTAAGTAGTGAAGTCTATGATATTCCCAACAATTTAGCTATTCTCAATTTGGTATCACCGGCTAATGATCCCAATGCTATTTGTAATCCGGATTCTGTAGTGGTGGAAATAAACCTGACTAATATAGGAGAAAACGACTATGATTTTACTCTGAATAATCTTACTATAGGATATGAAATTACAAACCCACGGGGAGCACACTATCGAAGCGAAATAGGCGTAAATACGGGTGAACTTTTATCCGGAGATTCCAAAACCATTGAGATAATGTCTGCTATGCCCGTACTTGCAGGAACCTATACGATAAAAACATGGGTAACAAGTGCAATAGATAACTTTGTATGTGACGATACCCTGCTTACTACCTATACATCGACAAAGACAGGCTTACCCATACAGGAAGATTTCAGTGAAGGTATTCCCGCAGAATTGATTCCGACTGTGGTACACGGCAACAGCACATGGGAATGGTATGGCGGATCTACCGAAATTCAACCGGATTCGGGTACGGGTATGATACGTTTTGCCGGAACTCCCGGTTCGATAGCGCGCTTAAGTAGCGGTCAGCTGGATTTATTCCGGGCATCCAATCCCTTTGTAGAGTTTTGGTATTATCACGATACTGCCACATTTGGCAGTGATTATTCCAATACAAAAGTAAAGGTCAGAGTAAACGATGCGGCTGAATATGATTTAGCAACAATCTATGTGCGTGATCCTAATGGCAAACATGGCTGGACTTATTACAAGTATCTTTTAAATCAGTTTACGACAGGTAATGAATGTATCCTGATACAATTTGTGTCAACAAACAGTTATCCCGGAACGGTGCAATATATAGATTATGTACAAATATCCTCCGAACTGGATGCAGCTGTATCGGAAATTATTGTTACACCCGAACCGGCATTGTGCAGCCGGAATGGCAGTGATATATCGGTTGTAATAGAAGCACTGCGTGCCCAATTCATAAATTTTGGTGATGCGAATGCTTTAATATTGGATATTAATGGAACAAAGTATCCTGTGTCTTTGCAGGGAAAGGTATTACAGGGGAATACATCGGAGAGAATATCCGTATTGTCCAATTTTACTGTTCCTCTTGGAACAACTGTAATGAAAGCCTATTTCAGCTCTCCTGTGGATAATATGCCTGCCAATGATACGGCTAAATGGAATATTACAATTGAGCCGAAATTTGAAATAAAGATAGAAAAGCTAAGCGGCAGCAATCCGGCAACAGCAGAATTTGAGAATTACCAGAAAGTTTTCATCAAAAACACCGGTAATATGGAATTGCAAAATATAGGCTTAATTTTGACGGTGGATGATGAGTCCGGGTATCATTTTAGCACAAAGACGACAGTTGATCAGAGCTTATCACCCAGTAATTCTATAGAAGTTGTCTTTCCGGAAGCCTATAAAGTACCATGGAGTCTTAACTATACTATAACAGTTCATGGATATTTGTCATGCGATTCGGCACTGGTAAATACAACAGCTTCCGTACAGGAAGAGGCTAATATCACTGATTTGTACATAGTAGATATTATCAGTCCGTCAAAGGATACCATTGCTACGGTAGATAGCTTAATGGAAGTATCCATATCCGTCAGAAACAGAGACCTTGGGTCTGTATATGATGCAGGTGTAAAAGTGTGGCTTCTGATAACGGATACTACCGGAATGGAACAGCAAAAGATAGAGGAAGAACTTCCGTCTATAGCAGGAACTGATCCTTTGCCTTATACCTTTACAGAGAAATACACTATTCCTGCATTATCAAAATATCATTTAACTGTATATATTGAGAATAAGGACAGCTATGCTCATAATGACACGGTAAGAATGGTACGGCAAACCAAATCCGGCGGCGTAAGCATTTCCAACCCAAAAGGAGCATCCTTCACCATGGAGCAAAATATCCCCAATCCTGCTAAAGGCAATACGATAATCAATTACAGTATTCCACAGGATGGAGAAATAGTGTTCAAGGTTTACAGTGCAAGCGGACAGTTATTATATACCAGAGAGGAAAATCTTTCCTCAGGAAAACATCAGATAAAATTAAATCTGTCGGATTATGCATCGGGTGTTTATTTCTATACGATGGAATATAAAGGTCAACGCATAAGCAAACGAATGAGTATTGCAAATTAAAAATCTTTTCATAATTCATTTGGGCTGCTGTCTGGCAGCCCTTTTTTGTTTTACCTCTCTACATTAACGTGGGTTTGGGATTAATGGTGCAATGGTAAAGTGGTAAAATGGTGCAATACTGTTTCATTTCACCCTTGTACCTTTACACCCTTAAGCTATAAACTTTAAACGATAAATACTTTCATTTGATCCCGAACTCACGTTACATTAGCCCTTTTCAGGAACTCCCGCGACTCATTTTTTGTGCTCGGAGTAACTTCCATCAACCGATGGAACTCACTTTTTGCGCTCGGAGTAACTTCCATCAACCGATGCAACTTACTTTTTGCTCTCGGAGTAACTTCCATCAACCGATGCAACTCACTTTTTGTGCTCGGAATAACTTCCATCACTCGATGGAACCCACTTTTTGCCCTCGGAGTAACTTCCATCACTTGATGGAACTCACTTTTTGCCCTCGGAGTAACTTCCATCAACCGATGCAACTCACTTTTTGCTCTCGGAGTAACTTCCATCAACCGATGCAACTCACTTTTTGCGCTCGGAGTAACTTGCATCAACCGATGCAACCCACTTTTTGCGCTCGAAGTAACTTGCATCAACCAATGCAACTCACTTTTTGCCCTCGAAGTAACTTGCATCAACCAATGCAACTCACTTTTTGCCCTCGGAGCAACTTCCATCAACCGATGCAACTCACTTTTTGTGCTCGGAATGACTTGCATCACTCAATGGAACTCACTTTTTGCCCTCGGAACGACTTCTTCCATCCGTTTGTTATAATATGGCACGAGGTAATACGAAAGATTTTACAGAAGGTTCGACCAAAGTTATAGTACAAATAACCGAATAAGCAAATAGACATTAATCATTTTATCCTCCTTATATTAATTTCCGAAGAGGTCTATTTTCTACCTGCAGTATTTTTCTGTTCGCTTCAATGCTTCCTGATGATGCAAAGAAGCTGCTTTTTTGAGGTCGGCACAGGCTCCGGCAATATCTTTGAGAGCATCTTTACAGGCTCCCCGCATAAAATAGCCTTCGGCGAATTTTTCTTGCCTGTTATATTTTATTGCCATGGAAAAATCGTCCATTGCTTCCTGATATTTTTCCAGTTCCATATATATCAAGCCGCGGGAATAATAAATATCCCATGATTTCGGACTTAACTCTATTGCTTTTTTATAATCGGTCAGGGCGTATGTTAAACGTTTACGTTTCATGTGGTTTTCCGCACGATAAACATAAATAATATAATTGTTCCTGTCCAGGCTTATCGCTCGGGTAAAGTCTTTTTGTGCGGAAATAGAATCTCCGGTAGAAGTATAACATACTCCCCGCCGGGAATAAAATTCAGGTAAGCGCTTTTTGTATTGGGTTACCAGCAGAGTATAATCTTCTATGGCAGGTTTGTACTGCTTGGTGGCGTAATATAGATTGCCTCGAAAAGTGTATATCTCATCATTCTTCAACCCTAAATCAATGGCTTTGGAGTAATCTGTAATTGCTTTTGCATATTCTGCCCGTTGCTCATAGACTTTTCCACGTTCGTAATATGCTTCCTTGTAATCCGGTTTGAGCTTGATAACGGTCGAGAAATCTCCAAGAGCCTCATTATTTTTGTCTTCCGATAGATACGAAAATGCACGCTTGTAAATAACTTCCCAGGCAGAAGGACGAATTTCAATGGCTTTGGAATAATCTTGCGAAGCCAAATTGTATTTCTTTTCCTTTTCGTACAAATCACCCCGCTGAACATAAGCTGGAAAAAAGTTGGATTTTATTTCAATAGCTTTGCTCAAATCGGCAATAGCGGTTTTGTCGTCTTTTTTAATATTGGTGTAAAATAATGCCCGTTGATAATAGGCTTCGTGATATTTTGGATTTTTCGTGATGGCATCATTATAATCTGTTAATGCCAAATCGTATTTTTTGAGGTTTTCGTAACAGATTCCCCGTGCCAAATGAGCATCGTAGTAGTACTGACTTTGATTCAGGATTTTGGTAAATCCATCAATGGCGCCGGTGTAATCTTCTGCTTCCATTTTTAAAGCAGCGGCATCATACATTTGTGATAATTGCTGCGAATAAGAAATATAAACAAAAGAAAAGAAAAAAAATATTGTTGAAAAGTATTTCATCTTTTATTGTTTTTAGCTACTAATTGTCCGCATGCGGCATCTATATCTTTACCTCGGCTTCTGCGAAGCTGTACAAGCATATTCTTCGACTCCAGAAAAGCGATAAAATCTTCCAGACGTTCTTTCGATGAGGGTCTAAAGCGTGCGTTAGCATTAGCATTGAATTCGATGATATTGATTTTAACCGGAAAAGTTCTGCAAAACAAAGCTAACTTTTGAGCATCTGCTAAAGAATCATTCACATCTGCCAGCATCAAATACTCCAAGGTAATCCGTTGTTTGGTCTTATTATAATAGTAAATCAATGCTCTTGAAATATCGGGCAAAGAGTATTTATTTGCAACAGGCATGATTCGTTTCCGTACAATATCATCTGCACTATGCAGGGAAACCGCCAATTGAACACCCAATTGTTTATCTGCCAATTGACGGATACCGTCCGGAATACCTGCTGTGGAAAGCGTAATCCGGCTTGGAGACATTGCCATTCCATGCTCGGATGTAATCCATGAAATGGCATTACAAACATTGTCAAAGTTCAACAAAGGTTCTCCCATGCCCATCAGGACAATATTGGAGAGTTTGTTGCCGTATTTTTCTTGTGCTAAATCATTGGCAAGAAAAACCTGTTCATATATTTCAAACATTGTAAGGTCACGAATAAATCCCATAGATGCAGTCGCACAAAACTTACATCCCAATGAGCAACCTACTTGCAAGGAAACACAAACCGTAACCCTTTTTTGTGAAGGAATTAAAACCATTTCTATTAAATGATTATCGGCGAGCTTTATGGCATACTTTACCGATTTGTCCGTGCTTTCTTGTATGGAATTAATTTGCAATTTCTGTAATGAAAAAGATTTCTTTAATTCCTCCCGCAAAGGCAATGGAATATTGCTCATTGCATCAAAGCTGTCGGCATTCTTTTTCCAAAGCCATTCCCAAATTTGTTTTGCCCGAAAAGAAGATTCATTCTTTGCTTTAATAAAAGTCTGCAAATCTTCTAACGTTAATTCCCGAATATCTTTCATTGATTTATCCTTTTTACTGCAAAGAAGGCACAAAGGTGATTTCTTTGTTTACTTGTTTGCCATGTATCGCAAAGATATAACTTTTTCCATAAAAATACGTTTACTGTTCAAGATGTATCCATTAATTGAATTAAATAAAAATTGTTCGGATAATTTGTGTATTTTTGCATTGTGATAAAATAATAATAAAGAGGATGATACGACGAACCCTATTCTTGCTTTTCTTCTTGAATATTGTAATGAGCCTTGCCATTATTGGGCAGGAACGCATATTATTTAGAGGAAAAGTCGTCGATTTTGTCACCTATCAACCTTTAGCTAATACATGTATTCATAATCTTTCTTCGGGATTGATGACTTTCAGCTCTCCTTCCGGTGATTTTGCGATGCTTATAAACAATACCGATACACTTGCTATTTCCCGTGTGGGATACGATATGGAGATGTTTGTAATTAATGATTCCCTTTATGATTCCAAACAGAGGATTACATTTCGATTGATTATGCGTTCGCTTATGCTTCGGGAGGTTACTATCTATGCCATGAAACCATATCCGATGTTTATTCAGGATTTGGTTAAGGCGGTGCCACAAAAGAAAGTTGAGGTTCCCGGTGTAGAAATAAGTGCGGAAGAAAAAGCAAGCTACGATATCAATAAAGGGAACTTACTACGGGGAACGCCCCTGGCAAGTCCTGTCACTTTCTTATATGAACGGTTTAGCCATAAAGGCAAGATGAACAGGATGTACGCCAGTTTAGTTGAGAATCAGGAGGAGGTAATACGATTATCTCAAAAATACAATCCTCAAATCGTACAGCGCATAACTAAGTTCGAAGGCGAACGTTTGGAAGATTTTATGCTATATTGTTCGTTTACGTATTATATACTGGTTACATCTACCGATTTACAAATAGAAAAAATGATTGCCGATAAATATATGCAATATAAACGGGAACACGGATTATGATGACAGAATTTCCATTGTTGTGTATTGTAGGACCTACGGCAAGCGGGAAAACACACTTGGCAGTCCAACTGGCGGATATATTGGACGGAGAAATAATTAGTGCTGATTCCCGTCAGGTATATCGTTACATGGATATCGGAACAGGAAAAGATTTGGATGAATATATTGTTGGCTCAAAACAAATCCCGTATCACTTAATTGACATTGTAGAAGCAGGGTATCATTATAATGTATATGAGTACCAACGTGATTTTTTTGCCGCTTACGAAGATATTTTAAACAGGGAGAAAATACCTGTTTTATGTGGTGGTAGCGGCATGTATATAGAAGCCATTTTGGGGAATTACCGCTTGGAACATGTTCCGGAAAATGAGCAACTGCGAAAGGCTGCTGAGAACATGTCCATGGAAGAATTGGAGGAATTACTTAACAGTAATGCTACCTTGCACAATACTACCGATACTACCGATAGAGAACGCATGATTAAAGCCATAGAAATTGCGTTGTATTATGTGGAACATCCTCCCCAGAAGAAAGAACCCATTGCTCATAAACTGTTTTATATTGATTTTGAGCGACCGGCATTGAAAGGACGTATTGCCTTACGTTTACATGAGCGATTGAAAAATGGTCTGATAGAAGAAGTTGAATTTCTGATACAGGAAGGAATTTCAGATGAAGACCTGCATTATTATGGATTGGAATATCGTTTTGTTTCCCAATACCTAAAAAAAGAAATAGATTATAAGACCATGGAATTTTCTCTTGTTAATGCTATCGGACAATTTGCCAAACGCCAAAAAACATGGTTTAATCGTATGCGGAAAAATGGGTACAACATAATAGATATTGATGGCACATTATCAGATGAGCAGAAACTAAATCAAGTGCTTGTAGCGATGAATACTTGCACGAAGTAACACGAAGGTTTTTACAAGAGACTCGACCAAAACTATAGTACAAATAAGCAAATTTTCACCCTTGTACCATTGAACCCGCACTCACCTTATAATAATACATAAAGGTAAACGTTTTTTTGAATACGGGACAGAGATGCTTATATTTTTTTGTATCTTTGCCCGATTTTAGGAAAGAAAAAGAATGTCTGAGAAAGCAAAGTTATTACCGGCAATAGACACACCTGCGGATTTAAAGAAATTGGAATTAAATCAACTGGAGCAATTATGTGAAGAATTGCAAGATTATATTATTGAGCAAACATCTATCAATCCGGGACATTTGGGTTCAAGTTTGGGAGCTATTGAATTGGCGGTTGCTATTCATTACGTTTTTAATACTCCTGACGATAAATTGGTTTGGGATGTTGGTCATCAGGCGTATGCCCACAAGATACTTACCGGAAGAAGGGAAGCGTTTAAACAAAATCGAAAGTATCAAGGGATAAGCGGATTCCCCAAAATGAAAGAAAGTCCTTACGATGCATTTGGAGTAGGACATTCTTCCACTTCCATTTCATCTATTTTAGGGATGGCAATGGCTGCTGATTTAACCGGAAATACCGGTCGGAACCATATTGCGGTTATCGGCGATGGAGCAATGACCGGAGGAATGGCTTTTGAAGGCTTGAATCATGCCGGTTCATCGAATGCAAATATTTTGGTTATACTCAATGATAACGGCATGGCAATAGAAGAAAGTGTCGGAGCATTGAATAGTTATTTTACCCAATTGACTACTTCTTCTGCGTATAATTCATTCAGAGGAAAAATCTGGAGAATGTTTTCCGGTAAGAATGAAAAAGGTTCTCCCATCCGAAGGAGTATTAAAACTTTTCAGGACTGGATAAAAAGCGGATTGATACGAAGCAGTAATTTATTTGAGTCGTTAGGATTCCGTTATTTCGGACCTATCAATGGGCATGACGTCGTTTCGATGGTAAAAGTATTACAGGGGTTAAAAAATATCAAAGGACCCAAACTGCTACACTGTGTTACAGTAAAAGGGAAAGGATTGGAAGAAGCCGAAAAATCACAAACCCTTTACCATGCTCCCGGAAGATTTGACAAGGAAACCGGAAAAATTATTGAAGTAGCTTTTGAGCCGGGAAAAGTAGAGAAATATCAGCAAGTATTTGGAGAGACTATTTGTGAATTAGCCCGGAAAAATAAGAAAATAGTTGGTATTACTCCGGCAATGGCAAGCGGCTGTTCGCTGGATATTATGATGAAAGAATTCCCCGATCGTGCTTTTGATGTTGGTATTGCAGAGCAGCATGCTGTTACCTTTTCTGCGGGTATGGCAACCGACGGATTGATTCCATTTTGTAATATTTATTCTTCGTTTCTTCAACGGGCGTATGACCAGATAATTCATGATGTAGCTTTGCAAAACTTGCATGTTATTTTCTGTATAGATAGAGGCGGCTTGGTTGGAGAAGATGGAGCTACACACCACGGAGCCTATGATTTGGCATTTTTGCGATGTATTCCCAATATGATAGTTACTTCTCCACTTAATGAAATGGATTTGCGTAACCTGATGTTTACTGCATCCCAAACACAGCTTCCGTTTGCTATCCGCTATCCCAGGGGAGAAGGTGTTTGTAACAATTGGAGAAACCAGCCTTTTGAAAAATACGAAATAGGAAAAGGTCTTTGCTTGCAAAAAGGGAATGATATTGCCATATTATTTATCGGGCATATTGGAAATACCGTTATCGCCGTGCATAATACTTTAGCTAAAGAAGATATAAGCATAGGTGTTTACGATATGCGTTTTTTGAAACCGATAGATGAAACGCTTTTGCATGATGTGTGTTCCAATTACAAGACAATTATTACTGTTGAAAACGGAACAGTTATCGGCGGCTTGGGAAGTACCGTATCTGAATTTATGTCAAACAATAATTATAAAAACACATTGGAAATTCTTGGCATTCCCGATTCTTTTATTGAACAGGGAAGCGTTCAGGAACTTCACAAAGAATGCGGGTTGGATTATGATTCGATATTGGGGAAGGTTAGGATGTTAATATAACGTAAATTCGGGATTTATTTATTTGGTTAATAGAAGTTACACAAGTGAAATGAAGTTACAGGAAGTTATAATGCTGAAGGTTGAAAACTGAAAGCTTAAACTATAAACAACATCATTTGACCCCGAACTCACGTTATTTAGTTTCATACCTGCATAGTTTTTCTCTATTCCTATACTTCTGCAAATAAGAAATTATTTTAGCTATTATTTTGCAGTACTTCTGCAAATAAAAATTTATTCCTGTTACTACATGCAGTACTTCTGTAAATTAGAATGGACTCCGGTTACTACTTGCAGTACTTCTGCAAATGAGAATGGACTCCGGTTACTACTTGCAGTACTTCTGCAAATGAGAATGGACTCCGGTTGCTACTTGCAGTATTTCTGCAAATGAGAATGGACTCCGGTTACTACTTGCAGTACTTCTGCAAATGAGAATGGACTCCGGTTACTACTTGCAGTATTTCTGCAAATAATAAATTATTTCGTGTTTTATCTGCATCGTTTCAATAAGCGAGAAAAAAATCCTGTCTGCTACCGGAGATCAATAATTTGAATAAGAGAATTTACGCAAGTTAAACGAAGTTATAACAGTGAAATGATACAATAGTGAAATGATATACCGGACAGACAAAAGAGCAAATTCCCTCTTTAAAGACACAGGATGTCCTTAGGCAAAATACTGACAGAGTTTAAGAAAAAGAAGAAGATTATCGTTTCAAAATCACAAAAACCGTCCGGCGGTTTAAGGCTCTTCCTTCTTCTGTATTGTTGGACGCTACGGGTTTGGTATCAGCAAAACCTTTGTATCGCAATCTATTGGATTGAATATAATTTTGCACCAAGTAATTATATACTGATTTTGCCCTTTCTTCCGAGAGACGCATATTATCACTCCTGTTCCCAATATTATCAGTATGACCTTGTATTTCAATAGTTACATCAGGATTATCCTGCAAAAACTCTATCAATATATCCAGTACAAATTGAGAAGCGGAAGAAAGTTCGGATGAATTGGATGCAAAATAAATATCATTGATTTTATACGACTCCCCTACTTCTACGGGCTTGAGGACAAAGTCTGCATTGTTGATTACAGGCTCTTTTTCTTCTAAAAGTATTTTTTTAGGCTCAATATATTTTGTTTCGTAAGCATAACCCTTTTGTTTAACGGTCAACAAATAATCATTTCCCATATCGCTGATAATAGCTGCATACTTACCCGTTTCTTCATTTATATTGATCGTCTCTATTTGCTTGGTTTTGATATTTTTCAATTCTATTTTGGAGTCATCGCCTTTTTCAAAATTCTCTATCTCCCCTTTGACTAATATCACTTTATTGGGACGGGCTTCCTCATAAAGATCAAATTCAAAAATATCCCAGTTCTCCGAAATACGATTGGTAGCAAAATAAGCCTTGTTTCCTGATGTACTTACAAATAATCCCACATCATCGGCTTCCGAATTAATCGGATAACCCAAATTAACAGGCTTAGACCACTTTCCCGCCTCCAATAAGCGAGAAACATAAATATCCTGCCCTCCCAAACCTGTAAATCCATTGGAAGAATAATATAGGGTTTTATTATCGCCATGCAAAAAAGGAGTCTTTTCATCCCTATTGGTATTAATAACATTCCCAACATTTTGAGCTTTTTTCCAATTCCCATTGGCATCACGGATAGAATAATAAATATCTATTCCTCCAAATCCTCCGGCACGATCGCTAACAAAAAACAACGTATTGCCATCGGCACTTATAGATGGCTGCGATTCCCAAGAATCACTTCCGTTAATAGCCCTGCCCATATTACGAATTTCCGACCATTGCCCGTCTTTGTATTCCGAATAAAAAAGATCACAATCCAAATAAGGGTCCAGATTTTCTCCCATCATAACTGTAGTACAACTCGAAAAAACAAGATAATCATTGCTGATAGTAACTGTTGGGGCACCTTGATTTTCTGCTATATTAAATGGTGGCGATGGCATAGAAGTTCCTATCGAAAACGAACCATCTTTTTGACGTTGGCTTCGGGTAAAAATTTCTTTTATCTTGGTGGATGTTCTTCCATACATTTGTTCCGTAACAATTTGTTTCCTTGTAAAGTACATATAATCATCATCAGGAGATATTGTTCCAAGATACTCATCATTTTCTGTTGAAATTTCCTTTACCGGAGTAGGATTAAAAGATACCGGATTATTATACAACTTTTCATATACAATAGAATATTCCAGAAACCATTCTGCTTCCTGAATTTGTGATTTGTTTTTAATTTTATCAAGATCTTCTAAAAACAATTCCAAATACTTTACCGCTCTACCATACTGTCCGATAGAATAATTCAATTTCCCCAAATGTAGATAGGCGGTAATATTATATTGTGGACAATGCTCTACTGCCTTTTCAAAATAACCGATTGCCGTTTGAGATAAACTGTTTCTTCTATTTTCATTATCCAAGCGTTCCAAACGACGAATTGCCTGCATTCCCAAGTTAAAATAAGGAATCGCCCAGTCTTCCTGTTCTTCAATACATTGTTTATATAATGCTGTAACTTTATCACTCTCGCCTTTCTGCTGAGCCGCACGAGCTTGTTTATATAGTTTTTCTGCCTTTTTACTGAGTTCTATTTCGCAGGGATATTTACTTTGTCCTTGTGTTGCAGAAATTAGAATAATTAGAATAACAAATAAATAAAGTATTTCTTTTCTCATTTTAAGAACTTATTTTTTATACAATTGCGTTTTTTCTTTGGGATTGCCCCATGACTTCTAAAACTCTCTTTCTTCTTCACTTTCAATATTATTACTATCTTTCTTCACCAACACCTTATCTATGCGGGCGGCATCCATATTTAGTATCTCGAAAGTGAAGATCTGCCATTGTATAATTTCGCCCACTTCAGGAATGTGTTCGGCAATATCCAGAATAAGTCCGCTTAATGTATTGAAATCATACTCCTGGAAAATATCTTCCATATCGAAATAGGTAAGAAAATCGTAAAATGAATATTGCCCGTCAACAATCCATGTCCCGTTTTCATGTTCAATAATAGTTTCTTCATCTTCATCCGGCTGAGTCATCCGTCCCAACAAAGCTTCCATAATATCTACAGAGGTAATCATTCCTTGTAAAGATCCAAATTCATCAGTAATAAATCCATAATATAATTGTGATTCTTTAAACTTCTGTAATGCCTTGTAGGTACTGGTTGTTTCAGGAAAAAAAACAGGATCACTAATAAACTCTTTAATGTTCTTACTTCGGTCGGTAACACAACCGAAAATGTCTTTTAATGAAATAACTCCTAATAGATTATCCAAATGCTTATCTACAACCGGATAATATCCGTGCATATCTTCATAAACAACAGCATAAATTGTTTGTAAATCATCATTAATATCAATGCTAACCAAATCGTTGCGATGGGTCATAACAGAAGCCACATCCCTGTCGCCCAAGTCAAAAACACGTTCTACGATGTCGTGTTCCACATCCTGAACTTCTCCTTCGCTGGCTCCAAGCTTGACCGCTGCAAGAATTTCTTCTTCTGTTATTTTACTTTCTTCCGAAGGATTGATATGCAATAATCTCATAATCATCTTAATGGAAGATTCCAATAGCCAGACAAAAGGAGCAAAAAGCAAGGAAAAGAAACGCAAAAATCCTGAAAAAGCACGCAATAATGTTTCAGGAAAAGCCATAGCAAGGCGTTTGGGGACAAGTTCTCCAAAAACAATTGTAAAATAAGTAATAACCAAAACCACAACCGTTTTTGCAATAACTCCTGCATAATTAGCTATTGCAGACCAGTTTGTGAGCCATTCTTTCATGTATTCCACTAAGGTATCCCCACTGTAAACCCCCGTCAGGATTCCGATAAGTGTAATTCCCACCTGTACGGTAGAAAGAAACCTGTCGGGATTGTTCATCAATGTCAAAGCACGTTTAGATCCACTCTTATTGGCTTTTGCCAATATATTCATCTTTACCCTACGGGAGGAAATCAACGAAATCTCCGATAAGGAAAGCATACCGTTGAAAAGAATTAATAAAGCTATAATAAATATTTCCATGATCCTATTGTCCCGTCCTGAAATAGGTTGACAGATTTATACTAAATACTTATAAGAACCGATAGTCACTAATCTATCGGTTTTTTGATGAACAAAATTAGGTGT
>QMCD01000703.1_pt1 | contig 22951 bp, 16 predicted proteins | sample 1821841 | NCBI WGS metagenome assembly QMCD01 (sample SAMN01991225, study PRJNA193472) | Termite gut metagenome, whole genome shotgun sequencing project. | isolation source: worker | host: Macrotermes natalensis
CCTTGGCTTTCGGCCTTTGCTTACGGCACGTCATACTTTAGCGCAGTTGTGTTTATTGGTTACGCCGGTCAGTTTGGCTGGAAGTACGGTCTAGCTGCATTGTGGATAGGTCTTGGTAACGCCTTTATCGGTTCACTGCTGGCCTGGTACGTGCTTGGTGCCAGAACTCGTGCAATGAGTCATCATTTTAATGCTCAGACCATGCCGGAGTTCTTTGGTGCTCGTTTTAAAAGCAAGGCTTTGCGCATTGCTGCCGCAGGTATCATATTTATCTTTTTGATTCCTTACACTGCCAGTGTGTATAACGGTTTGTCTCGTCTGTTTGATATGGCGTTTCACATACCATATGAATACTGCATAATTGTGATGGCCTTACTTACCTGCATCTATGTGGTGCTTGGCGGATACATGGCAACAGCGGTAAACGATTTTGTTCAGGGTCTTATCATGCTGGGTGGCATAATTGCCGTCATTGCCGTGGTGCTTTCCGGGCACGGTGGTTTTACTCAAGCAGTAATAGAATTGTCAACAATACCAAACGACACAGCAGGAACCACAGGAATGCAGGGTGCGTTCACCTCAATGTTTGGACCCGATCTCATCAACTTGCTTGGCGTTATCATTCTCACATCGCTGGGAACCTGGGGTCTACCGCAAATGGTGCAGAAGTTTTACGCGATCAAGGACACTTCATCGATCAAGCGCGGTGCGCTCATCTCCACATTTTTTGCTTTAATAGTTGCTGCCGGTAGTTATTTCTTGGGTGGCTTTGGTCGCTTGGCGGGTGATGCTGTTCCGCTAACAGCTGCCGGAACACCGGTTTATGACGCTGTAATTCCCACACTACTTTCAAACATGCCGGATCTGCTGATAGGGCTAACAGTCGTTTTGGTTTTGTCTGCCTCGATGTCTACACTCAGCTCTTTGGTGTTGGCGTCAAGCTCTACTCTTACACTGGACTTCATTAAAGGAAACATCGCCAAGAAAATGAGTGAGCGTTCGCAATTGTTTACCATGCGCGTTTTGATTGTAGTTTTTGTAATCATCTCGGCGATCATAGCCTTGGTTCAGTACGGCTCTGCCGTCACATTTATCGCGCAGCTGATGTCAATAAGTTGGGGTGCATTAGCCGGAGCCTTCTTGGCGCCGTTGTTATACGGCTTGTATTGGAAGCGCACCACCACAGCCAGTGTCTGGGTATGCTTCATTTTTGGTGTTGGTCTTGTGATCACCAATATGATATGGGGATTTGTCTTTGGCGTTGGATTCATCGCATCGCCAATCAATGCCGGTGCTATCGCCATGCTTGCAGGTCTTGTTATCGTACCGCTGGTGAGTATGATCACGCCAAAACCGGACGCGACCACAATTGATAAAATGTTTAAGGATAGTTACGCCAATTTGCACCCATACCCGGTAGATGCAGATTAACTTTGGAGGAGTGCTTGCGACTTTTTATTGCCATAGATTTACCCGATGATGTCAAGTATGACCTCTATATGACTTCGACAGAGTTAATTAGGCAATCCGGCAGTGGGCGAGTAATTCCCCTTGAAAACTACCATATCACACTGGTTTTTATTGGTGACACAAAAGACAAGGGCAGGGGAGGTAGCGGAAGCGAGAGCGAGCGAGTCGCAACTATTGAGCGAGTTGTATCTGATGCATGCAGGCGATACGTTACTTCTCCTTTAACGCTTAGTATAAATGGTGTTGGCAGTTTTAAGGGTTATAAAGGATACAACTGGTGGGTTGGAGTAAAAGAGAACCGCACTCTTACGGTCTTAGCAGATTATATGACCGAGGAGTTAAAAGCCAGAGGCTTTAATATTGAACACAGAAACTTTAAACCACACATAACTATCGGGCGCTCTATTGAAAACAAGTGTCCGATAGCCCTAGAGGCACCACAGACAGATATAGAAGTAACAAAGATATCGCTTATGCGCTCCGACAGAAAAGAGGATAGACAAGTCTACACCGAGATATTTGTCGAAGATCTGCGGTGACATGTGGAAATCATTTGGGCTACGTGATTATCCAGATTATCAAATATATCTATTGTGTAAAACCCTAGTGATTTACCGGATTTAACAACTCTGCCTTTTGCTATGAGCGTACTGCCCTTTGCAGTTGAGGTATATTCGATAGTGGAACTAACAGAAGCAGTTGGTTCTTCGCCAATATTACAAAGTATTGCCAGGCAAAAATCGGCTAAAGTAAAGATGGCACCACCCATAGGTTTTCCCATAGCGTTTAAGTGCTTTTCGGTAATCCTCATACTGCATACAGCGTGTTGATAGGTTGCCTCAACGATCTCTATGCCACACAACTCGGTAGCAAAACGATCTGCGGCAAAAGCCTTACGGATCGTTTCAATATCAACATCTTTTTCAAGCCAAGGCATAGTTTACTCTCCACATTCCTATGTCACCCAAACCCCCCCCACAATCATTCCCTCAACCCTGTCACTTCCACACCCCTCTGTCATTCCCGCGCCCCTCCGTCATTCCCGCGAAGGCGGGAATCCATTCTATCTACACGCAGTCACTCCACAGTGCCGTATTTCATTCCCCAGCCGTGCCCCGATATAGAAGAATTCATCTGATCGCATAGCTTTTGTCGCGAATATTTACCGGGCGGCAGTAGCGATATTATCTCGCACAGGTCATCCGGAAAATCCAGCGCCTCTGCCAAAATGACAACATCGAGGCGCACGACAACTGTCTTGTCCCTATATAGGGCATCGACGAGTCGTTGTAATAATCCATAATCTTCAGATTGCAAAGCCATGGGGGAAGTGTATCATAGAGAATTGGCAAACTTGCACTAATATTTAGAAGTTGTAAAAGAATTTTATAAAAAGTCAGGATATGTTTTTAAATGGACGTTATCGAATTACTAAAAGCCCTGTTTATTGGTATAGTGGAGGGAATCACTGAGTGGCTTCCGATCTCAAGCACCGGCCACATGATTCTATTTAATGAGTTTGTAAAACTTGAAGTATCGCCGGCATTTTGGGAAATGTTTCTTGTTGTTATCCAGTTGGGTGCCATACTGGCTGTCATTATTTTGTTTTTCCATAAACTCAATCCGTTATCCAAGCAAAAGAACGCCGTTCAGCGAAGATCTACGTGGGTTTTATGGCTTAAAGTCATTGTCGCTTGTATTCCGGCTGCCATTATCGGCATCTTATTTGATGACTGGTTCGAAGAGCACTTTTTCAATGCTACTGTAGTTGCTATTGCATTGATCGGTTACGGTATTGCATATATTGTTGTTGAGCGGGTAAACACGAAAAAAGAAGGCATCGAAGCCTCACCAATGGGATCGCACACCAAAAAGAATCCTTTGGTAGAAGATGATGAACTGGAAAGCTTGAGCTTCCCGCGAGCCATCCTTATCGGTTGCTTTCAGTGCTTGGCGATCATTCCGGGTACGTCACGCTCAGGGTCTACGATACTCGGAGCGAGAATACTTGGAGTTTCACGGCAGATTGCTGCTGAGTTCTCTTTCTTCTTGGCGATTCCGGTGATGTTTGGCTGGAGCATACTCAAGATATTTAAGGCATTTATAATTGACCAAATCAGCTTAACTGCTACCGAGTGGGGTGTTTTTGTCGTAGGCATAATAACTGCTTTCGGTATTTCTGTGGTAGCGATCAAATTCCTCATGGGTTACATCAAGAAGCATAGTTTTGAGGTATTTGGTTGGTATCGCATAGTCTTAGGCGTGATAGTTCTGGTGTTTTTTGCCGCAACCGGCGCATTGTTTGTATAGGATCTGAGTCTCGTTGGCGTTAGCGCAGCAAAACTCCAACTAAACTGAGTTTTAATGAACGATACGGAGTTTTATGAACAAGTTAATAGATAGACGTAATTTCGTGGGGTTAGTTGGTGTCTCAACGATTAGCATTGCGGCTTCGCCATTATTGACCTCTCCGGTTTTTGCTGAGGAAACGATAAATCCAAACAGTCAAGATCAAGAAAATATTTTAACCAGCATGAATGACTCTGCTGGTGAAATAGAAAACTTAGACGTTGATATCGCCAAAGAATCAGACAGTGAAAACAATTCTTCTTCAAAAAAAGAAAAGCCCAAGAAACTAGATACAAAATACTACAGATTTTATACCAAGCAAGGCGGATACCTTAGCATCAAGAACAACTCTATAAAAGATGGTGCAAGAGTGGTGCTCAGTAAAAAGAGCGACTCGATCAGTCAGACATGGCATGCTGTTGTTTCTGTTGCCGGAACAATGAAACTGATTAACGGAAACTCACAAAAATGCATAGATATTGATGTGAGCAATGCAAGAAACAAAGACAGCGCCCCTCTCATTCAGTGGGAGTACTATGGTGGGAAAAACCAGCGCTTTTCACTTTACCCTACAGGGGATGGTTGGTTTATTCTTAAAAGCAACCTACATACCTACATAACTGCTGCTAGTGGTAAATCGGGAGCTACACTAAAGGTTACCAAGGACAAAGAGAAGGCTCTCAAGTTCAAGTTTAAAGCTGTAAAGTACGGAACAGCTGTAAGTCTGGATGCATCAAGAATGCTGTTTTCTGAGCCTGGTAAAACATTAAAGCTAAAGGCAACTATAAAACCGGGCAATGAAGTTTTGGGTGCAGCCAGCTTCAGCTCAAGCAATGACAAAATAGCTACAGTTGACAATACCGGGAAGGTTACGGCTCGCTCATTTGGAGAATGCACAGTATCGGTTAAGGTTAATGGTCATATTGCAAGATGCCGAGTTACCGTTGCAAACAAGTGGGCAGCCCTCACATTTGATGACGGTCCGGCAGCACACACGGCCAGACTTCTTGACGATTTAAAGAAACGAGATGTTGTTGCTACATTTTTTGTAGTAGGAGGATCGGCAGCCGGACGAAAAGATCTTTTAAGACGTATGGATAAAGAGGGGCATGAGGTAGCAAATCATACGTATAGCCACAATGGTTCAGTGGGAGCGCTTATCAATCAGATGAGCAGAACTGATGCTGTGATAAGGTCAGCTATCGGCAAGGAAAGTGTAGTGATGCGCCCACCAGGTGGCGGCATAAACTCCACAACTTACCAATGCGGTAAACCGATAATCATGTGGACAATCGACCCACGCGACTGGGCAGATCGAAACGCAAGTGTCGTATATTCGCGTGTAGTCAATTCGATTAGAAGTGGTGCTATCATATTGCTGCACGATCTACACGCATCAACAGTAACTGCTGCTCCTCAAATAGTAGACACGCTTAAATCGCGTGGTTATGCATTTGTTACTGCAAGCGAGCTGTTGGGAGACGCAAAAGCCGGTAAAGTTTATTACAGCGGAAAGTCAAAACCAAGAACAATGAAGATTCCTTAAAGTTTGAGTGTGGGAGGCAGTATGTTCGATCATTTCTTTACATATAAGACCGAACTACCGGGGGGAATTATAGGTTGGGAACATTTTGGCTTGGCACACCTGTGCATACTGCTGTTTTTTGTTATAGCCACCATTGTTTTGGTGAGGTTATATCGCGGTGCTAATGAAGAAATTCGTCATCGGTTCCAAGTGTTTTATGCTATAGCGATGCTTGCAATGGAGCTTTTGAAAGATGCTATCTGTTTTTTCACGCTTGCGGTTTGGGATCCCGATCTGTTTCCGTTACACATGTGTGGCATGAGCATAGTAATCACTTTTATCCATGTGATAAAACCTAATAAATGGACTGCTACGCTGCTCTATAGCCTGTGTATGCCGGGAGCGTTTTGTGCTCTAGTTTTTTCGGATTGGACTATGTATCCCATATTTAGTTATTTCAACTTTCACAGTTTTGTTATCCACTTCTTTATGTTCTCATTTCCGATATTACTTATCAGCAGCAAAGAGATTCGTCCGCGCTTTACCGATTTATGGCGCTCGGCAATATTTTTGCTTGTGGTTATTCCGCCCATCTACTTTATCAACCAAGTCCTCAAAACAAACTTTTTCTTCCTAAATCTTGCTGCTCCCGGATCGCCATTAGAACCGCTTCAGGTTTTAGGCATGCCCGGATATTTATTTGGGTTTGCCGGACTTGTTATGGTTTTTTGGGTCATACTGTATTTACCATGGTTGATAAAAAGCTTGTTGGAAAAACGAGCCGAGAAATCAGAAAAGGACAAAACTACTGAATGAAAGCAAGTTGAAAGCAACAGAGGCATGAAGTTAGGCATTATTAGCGACACACATGGCTATATACCGACAGCTGTTCACGATGTTTTTGATGGTGTAGATCATGTAATCCACGCCGGCGATATCGGTGGACAACATGTTTTAGATGAACTGGCAATCATTGCCCCCGTCACAGCAGTTTATGGTAACTGCGACTACTTTGGTGATTATTTAGAAGCCGAAGAGACCGCTCAGGTAACACTGGCAGGTGTAAGGTTCTACATTGCTCATAAACCAAGTTTAGTAAAAGAAGCACTTAGGGGCATAGGGGATATCTTGCCGGGGCAACCACTACCACACATTTGCATACACGGTCACACGCATGTTCCAAAAGATGAGTTTTGGGGAGCAGTACGAGTAGTATGCCCCGGATCTCCGGTTCGTCCGCGCGATGGCTCAAAACCATCAGTAATGGTAATCGACGTTCATGATGGGCGAGTAACTAAAGCAGAGTTAATCGCAATATATAGGTAGCAATCTACACACAAGCAATAAATCGGCACTTCCCAAACGAACATATGTTCGCTATACTGAGTGCATAGAAATTCTTATGCGATTTTGAGGGGCTTTGACGATTTGTCTACAAAGAGCAAGCTGCACAAAGCTTGAGTTACAATAATAGATTGCGAAAAATCAAAAATCACGGAAGAGCAAAATTGCTACCCGGAAAAATACGACGATGGAGATTCAGTGCAGGATTCAATAGTTATTCGTGGTGCGCGGGAACACAATCTTAAGGATATAAGTCTTACAATTCCTCGTGACAAGCTAGTTGTGGTGACCGGACTTTCAGGTAGCGGTAAGAGTTCGCTTGCTTTTGACACAATATATGCTGAGGGACAGCGCAGATATGTGGAGTCTCTTTCGGCGTATGCCAGACAATTCCTGGGTCAGATGAACAAGCCGGATATCGACCACATTGATGGGCTTTCGCCGGCAGTTTCAATTGACCAAAAAACCACATCCAGAAACCCACGTTCAACTGTTGGAACTGTTACGGAAATATACGACTACTTACGCCTGCTTTTTGCGCGCATAGGAATACCGCATTGTCCTGAGTGCGGACGCGAGATTGTGAGACAGACCACTGACCAAGTAGTCGATCGCATTTTTGAACAGTGGCAAGGTCGCAGGGCGCATATTTTGGCTCCCATTGTCAGAGGTCGCAAAGGTGAATACGGAAAACTTTTTGCAGAGCTAAAAAAAGAAGGTTTTGCTCGCGTACGTGTAGACGGAGAAGTGCGTCAATTAGCCGACAAGATCGATCTGGATAAAAACTATAAACATGATATCGAGGTAATTGTTGATCGCATTATATTAAAGCCTGAATCGACCTCACGCCTGGCAGAAGCAGTTGAGACTGCCACAAACATGGCAGAAGGCAACGTAATTGTGCAGGTTTTAGAAGAGATAATCAGTGCTCCTGCAAATGAAAAAGTGACAAATGAAGCACTTGAGGCAAACATAAGTGAAAAGAACTATGATGCAAAGTTTTTGCCGGAGCAACTGGAAAACTTCTCACTGGCTTTGGCGTGTCCGATACACGGGCACTCTATGGATGACTTAGAACCGCGCGATTTTAGCTTTAATGCTCCATATGGTGCCTGTCCTACCTGCTTAGGTTTAGGGTACACACACAAAGTAGACCCAACCTTGATAATACCAAACCCATCACTTTCGCTTGCTGAAGGCGCCTGGGTAGTTTTTAGTAATTCCAGCAATTATTGGCCACAAGTGCTCAGATCGGTAGCAAAGCACCTTAAAGTAAGTATCGACACTCCTTTCGAAGAATACCCGGCCAAGATCCAAGACGCATTTTTAAATGGACTTGGAGAAGAAAAGATACGCGTCGAATACTTAACTCGCGATGGCAGAGATACGCATTGGACAATTACATTTCCCGGATTGATCAAAGCTACAACTGATAGATATGAAGAGAGCAGCAGCGAGTCAGCGCGAGCAAGATTTGAAGAATATTTTGCTGTTGCCCCATGTCCGGACTGTGGTGGCGCTCGTTTAAAACCGGAAATACTGGCTGTGACTGTAGGTGGTAAGAACATTTATGAGGCTACTCAGTTTTCGATTCGCGACAGTTTAGATTTCTTCGAGTCATTAAATTTGAATTCCAGGGAGACGCAGATAGGCGGCCGCGTTATCAAAGAAGTGCTGGAACGTTTGCGGTTTCTGGTTGATGTTGGTTTGGATTACCTTACCTTAGAACGTGGAACAGCATCACTTTCTGGTGGAGAGGCACAGCGTATACGTTTGGCAACTCAGATAGGCGCAGGCCTCATGGGTGTTTTATATATTCTCGACGAACCGTCCATCGGACTGCATCAACGCGATAACGAGAGATTGATTATCACTTTGGAAAGGCTTCGCGATCTTGGAAACACCGTGATCGTTGTGGAGCATGATGAGGAGATGATAAGGCGCGCTGATTATGTAATCGATATCGGACCGGGTGCCGGAGAAAATGGCGGATATATTGTCGCTTCCGGTACGCCTGATGAGGTATTGTCAGCCAAGAACTCACTAACTGCTGATTATTTATCCGGACGAAAAACAATACACATACCCAAAACAAGGCGTAAACCAAACAAGGGAAAACTAAAATTAATTGGAGCTACTGAAAATAACCTCAAAGATATCAGTGTAGAGATTGAACTGGGCACTCTAACTGTAGTTACCGGTGTCTCCGGCTCCGGAAAATCTTCTCTGATAACCGATACATTAGCGCCTGCGCTGACAAATCGTGTGCACCGTTCACACAAACGTGTAGGCGCGCATCGTAAGATTTCAGGCGTTGACTTGCTGGATAAAGTTGTAGATATCGATCAATCACCAATCGGCAGGACACCACGCTCTAATCCGGCAACATATGTTGGGCTTTGGGATGATATTCGCGTACTGTATTCGCAATTACCGGATTCTAAGGCAAAAGGTTATGCGCCCGGAAGGTTCTCGTTTAACGTATCAGGTGGCAGATGCGAAGCCTGTAAAGGTGACGGACAGATAAAGATTGAGATGCACTTTCTTCCGGATATTTATGTGCCTTGCGAAGTCTGCAACGGATCTCGCTACAATCGCGAGACGTTGCAGATAACTTACAAAGGCAAAACTGTAGCTGATGTCTTAGATATGAGTGTTGACGAGGCTTTACAGTTCTTCGAGAACTTGCCCAAGTTAAAGCGCAAGCTCCAGACATTGTATGATGTTGGTCTTGGATACATAAAACTTGGTCAACCGGCAACTACGCTTTCCGGTGGAGAAGCCCAACGCGTGAAACTAGCCAGTGAGTTGCAACGCGTTCAAACAGGAAATACTTTCTACATTTTAGACGAACCAACAACAGGGCTTCACTTTGATGATGTGAGGCAGTTGCTCCAAGTATTAGAGCGATTGGTAGAAAAAGGCAATACCGTGTTGGTGATTGAACATAACCTCGACGTGATTAAATGCGCTGACCGCATCATAGATCTGGGTCCTGAAGGCGGCGACAGGGGAGGCGAACTACTGATAGCAGCTACTCCGGAAAAAGTTGCTCGCTCACCAAAAAGCATTACAGGAAGATTTCTGGCAGCAACATTTGACCACGCCAAACATGAGTACTAACAAACTATACTGTCATTCCTACACCCCCCCCATGTCATTCCTGCGTTCCTACGTCATTCCCATACTCCCATGCCATTCCTGTGTCCCCCTGTCATTCCCTCGTCCCCTTGTCATTCTCGCGCAGGCGGGAATCCATAAACGCACAAGACTTGCCTAAATGGATTCCTGCTTTCGCAGGAATGACAGGGAGGGCGCAGAAATGACAGGAGGGCGCAGGAATGACAGGGAGAACATAGGAATGACAGGTATACGAGAATGACAGGTATACGGGAGTGACAGGGGCATGCAGGAATGACAGAACGAACTTTTTAAACCGCGTGAGGACGACAGCGAAAATCGCTCGGAAAACTTACGTATAGAGTCATCAACAAGTCAGTCGGTAACTGAGTTGTTTAAGAAACAGAGTTTTTAAGATGCAGAAATACTATAGATGAGTTTGTTAGTATCAAAAACTATGCATACTATATAAATAATACATAAATTAGAGATAAAAACTTACATAATAAAGTGTATAATATATCGCTGTAAATCTAATAGCTTATTACAAGCGCAATCAAAACTTTAAGCTGGTAGATTGATAAAAAGGGGTATCCGGGGATAAAGGGGAGAAGACATGAAGCACTCTAAAACTCTAATTGTAGCGCTAGCATTTACACTGGTTTTTGGGCTGATGCCAGCACAAGCCATTGCGACAACTAATCAGGAATCAAATGTCATTAAAAGGTTAATCTCCCAAAGTACTGATGAAAAACACAACAACCAAAGCAACAGCAAGAGCTTCTCAACATTAAATGAAGCCATTAATGCAGGCATTGTAGCGGAGGTACCAAACGAAGAAACCAGCTATGTAGCAAATGAAGTTATTGCAGTAATAAATAGAGACACTGAAACACAAAACGCACTTGAGAGTATTGAAGAAGCAATAGACAATGTTTCCAAAACGGATGAAGCAACAAGCGCAAACATCTTTTCGTCCTTGGAAGATGAGAGCAAAATAGTAAAAGTGACAATTCCCGAGGATGTCTCAATTGAAAACGCTTTAATAGCGGTTGCCAACGAAACCGAAGTTGTAAGAGTTCAGCCAAATTACATTCGTTTTATTGACGATTTTGATATTGAGCCAATTCCGGCAGACTACAATCTGAATAGCCGTGCAAAAGCAGATGTATTGGTACCAAAATACAACGATGCCGTTTGGTGGGCAAATGTTTTAAATATGCCAGCTGCATGGGATTTGGCCGAAAAACCCAGCAGTGAAGTTACAGTAGCAATCATAGATTCAGGAGTGCGCCTGACTCACCAGGATATTATTAACAATATTTGGCATGATCATGCTTGGAATGCTGTCGGCAACGAACCACTAACAGCAGATGTAGGTTTTAATGGCGATACCAGCGGTCATGGAACAGTCGTTGCAGGAATGATAGCTGCAGAAGTTAATAATGGTATTGGAGTGGCAGGCACTTCGTATAATGCTAAAATACTGCCAATTAAGGCAAACTATGACGACAACCCCAACATGATTGACACAGAGGCTATCATACGCGGCATGGATTACGTCTTGTCAAAGCGAGATGAATTGAATATTCGTGTTATGAATACATCATACAACGGCTACGAATACGACGAGATCGAGCACAGCAAGGTAAAAGAACTGACTAATGCCGGTGTTTTAGTTGTGGGAGCTGCAGGTAATGATGGAGACAACCCGGAGTTAATTGATCCGACAACCGAGCACAATATCTTGAGCTACCCAAGTGATTATGATGAGGTATTATCGGTAACCGCAACAGACGAAAACAATCAAATAGCAGTGTATAGCGATCACAACACAGAAAAAGATGTCGCAGCTCCCGGAGAGCTAGTTGAAAGTCTTTCTCCATTGGATGATGTAGGATTGGCATTGGCTCGAGGAACATCTCTGGCAGCGCCTGCAGTTTCAGGCATAGCAGCATTGTTGTTTGCCGCTGATGACGCACTATCTCCAACAGATGTTAAAAAAGCAATTGAGCAAACGGCAACAGATGTTGATCAAAACGGTTTTGACCCATACTACGGTCATGGACTAGTTGAAGCTTACGAAGCCCTTAAATATGTGTCCGTCCAAACTGATACCAACAAGGTAATATCTGCCGGTGACTATCACTCTTTGCTGGCAAAAACAGACGGAAGCGTCTGGACATGGGGAGATAGTAACTCAAAGAAAACCGTAATCCCAAATCGCATAAAATCTCTTGCAAATGTTATATCTGTTTCTTCAGGTTCTTCGCATTCGATTGCTCTTAAAAATGATGGAAGCGTTTGGACGTGGGGCGCAAATAAGTTTGGACAACTTGGGGATGGCTCCAAGAAAGAGAGGCGTGTTCCGGTAAAAGTAGGCATTACAGGTGTCAAGGCAATCTCAGCCGGAGATGGTTTTTCGTTAGCATTAAAAAATGATGGCAGCGTTTGGGCTTGGGGTCAGAATAAATATGGAAAACTGGGCAATGGAACCAGCTTATCCACAAATATTCCACGTCAGGTAAGTGGGCTTTCCAACGTAGTTTCTATCTCGGCAGGCGATAATCATTCGCTGGCGGTAAAAAAAGATGGAACTGTTTGGGCTTGGGGTCAAAACAAGTCAGGAAAACTAGGCGATGGCACTTCGATAGAAAAACGCGTACCCATTCAATTATCCGGCATCAACTCAGTAAGTTTTATCTCGGCAGCTGCCGAGCATTCGTTAGCTATAAAAACAGATGGAACGGTTTGGGCATGGGGTTATAATCGCGATGGTAGATTAGGAGATGGTACAACCAAATCTAAACAACTACCCATACAAATTACTGCATTAACCGAGATAAAGACTGTTGATGCAGGCAATAATCACTCTATTGCCCTGGCAAGTGATGGTAGTTTGTATACTTGGGGAGCCAACAGTTATGGCCAGCTTGGAAACGGCACAAAAAAAGTAGGCCTGACACCTAAAAAAATAGCAGTCGAAAATGTAGTGTCAATTTCTGCAGGGTACAACTTCTCACTAATCCAGAAATTAGACGGTAGTGTGTGGGCGTGGGGGCAAAACAGTTATGGCGAACTTGGCGATGGCTCAAAAAAATCAAAAATTGCTCCTGTTCAAGTAATGCCACAGTCTGTTAAGGATATAAAGTTCAATAAAAATAAAGTCAGCATGGTCGTTGGCGCAAAAAGAACGATAACGGCTTCAGTTCTGCCAAAGACGGCTACAGATAAAACTCTTAGGTGGACATCGTCAGCTCCAAATGTCGTAAGCGTTGATGCATCGGGTAATATCCGAGGTATAAAAAAGGGCACAGCAATTATTACGGCAATATCGGTAAATGACATAAAAGAGACATGCAAGGTGACAGTATCAAAAAGATTTTGAGTAAAAGCTTTTCAGAGCTTAAATAATCGGCACTTCCTTAAAACGACAATGGAGTGTGCGCTGCATCGGTGGTAGCATGTAGCCATGAATAAACTACCGAGTATAAAAGAACAACTGAGTGATGTTCCGCAAAGCCCGGGTGTGTATCTTTGGAAAGATGCAAACGGAAATGTGCTTTATGTGGGCAAAGCAAAGCAACTGCGAAATCGCATGCGTCAATATGTAAATCTATCTGACGAGCGAGTGATGATCCCCAGGCTTATGGAGCAAGTTAGCTCATTTGAGTACTTGATAACCAAGTCCGAGCACGAGTCTTTGATTCTCGAGAAGAATCTTATAAACCAATACTCTCCGCCGTTCAATGTGGATTTCAAGGATGATAAAAGCTATCCGTTTATAGCCATAACCAAAGGTGATGTTTTTCCGTCAATCAAATACACTCGCGAAAAGCCGGTTATTACATCCAGATACTTTGGTCCTTACACCGATGCCCGGGCAGCCAGATACATGGTTGATATCGTCAGACGTGTAATCCCGATATGTCACTCAAAATGTGCTCAGTGGAAGCAACTAAAGCGTAAGTTAGAATCTAATCCGGACATAGAGCCTGCCGGTGATAAACCTTGTTTTGATTATCACGTAGGCTTAGGCCCGGGACCTTGCGTTGGCGCTTGTACGTCGCAGGAGTACGCTCAAAACGTAAAGCGCGTGGAACGCTTCTTGTCCGGACATCGTCGCAGCTTCATTAACGACATCGAAGCCGAGATGAAAGAAGCAGCAGATAATTTGGATTTTGAGAAAGCTTCACGCACAAAAACGCGCTTAGAGACTGTTCGAACTCTGCAAGACAAACAACACGTACAAATCTCTCCAACATTAAACGCAGATGTAATAGGATTTTTTCGCGAAGAGACAATCACCGGAGTGCATGTCTTAATGGTTCGAGAAGGCGTGGTAATCATCTCCAACGAGTTTGTTTTAGATAAAGGATTTGATACTTCCGACGATGATCTGTGCAGTGGATTTCTCTTGCGTTACTACGAGCAAGCAACAGAGATACCAACTCGCATCATAATAGCAAATCCACCGGGGGATGCTCCAACTATCGAAGAATGGCTAACAACAAAGTTGGATTCGAAGTTTGGTGCCCGCGTTAGATTAAAATCGCCGCAGCGCGGTGAATTATTGGAACTGCTTAAGATGGCGGAGCGTAACGCCAAACACACTCTTGGGCGTTATAAAGTGCGAACTCGTTATGATGAAGAGCGAATTAACACAGCTTTGATACAGCTTGAAAGCGCACTTGCCTTGGATAGACCACCTATGCGCATCGAGTGTTTTGACATCTCAACAATACACGGTCAGCACTCTGTAGCTTCGATGGTTGTGCTCAGCGCCGGTTTGCCGGACAAATCGCAGTACAGGCGCTTCAAAATACGACTTAATACCGGTGAGGCTAACGACTTTGCCATGATGTCTGAAGTGTTAAAAAGACGCTATGCTCCAAAGCGCATGGACGATAAGCAGTTTGGCTCCAAGCCGGATCTCTTAATAGTGGACGGCGGTAAACCACAACTTACGGCGGCAATTAATGAGCTTGATGCTCTGGGGCTAGACATACCGGTCGCCGGACTGGCAAAAGCTAATGAAGAATTGTATGTTCCTTGGTACGACGAAGGTCCAATAGTGCTGCCAAGCGGCTCGGCAGCACTATATTTGGTAAAGCAGATACGTGATGAGGCACATCGCTTTGCAATCACATTTCACCGTGAGCTTCGCGGAAAAGCCATGACGGCAAGCATTCTCGACAATGTTTATGGGTTAGGTCAAAAGCGCAAAAAATTGCTGCTCAAACACTTTGGTTCAATGAAAAAACTTCGCAGTGCTAACGTTGACGAGATTGCCGGCGTTAAAGGAATACCTCGCGATGTTGCAGAGGAAGTTTTTGCAGTGCTCAGACAGGACGAGGACGGCACTCTGTTAAACTAGGTGAGTACTGATTAATCGGTACTTTCCAAAGTTAAGACCATCATGTGATAAATATGGGAGGAAACATGGCCCTAGAATCTATAGACGAAGAAAACTATAAAAATGGCGAAAAAAATCCGGATCTTGTAGTTATCACCGGAATGTCCGGTGCAGGACGCACAGAAGCTGTGCACACATTCGAGGATCTGGGATATTTTTGTATCGATAATTTGCCGCCATCTTTGCTCCTAAACCTCTTATCATTGGCGGGACTTTCGGGAGACGCAAAGCGCAAACTTGCAGTTGTTTGTGATCTGAGGGCACAAGAGTTCTTTGACAAGTTAAATGAGGAATTACGACACATCTCTGATGGCGGAGTGCCGTATAAGGTATTGTTCCTTGATTCGCGCGACGAGGTCTTACTGGCACGTTTTAAGGCTACACGTCGCCGACACCCGCTTTCTGAAGATGGTATGACAGTAAGTGACGGCATACAACTTGAGCGCAAATTATTAGCTTCAGCGCGAGACATGGCTGACACGATCATAGATACATCAGACATAGAACCACGTGAGCTCAGGAAAATTATTCGCAATCTGTTCTCGACACAAACTGATCAAGAAAGCATGTCGGTACCGGTCTTCTCGTTTGGTTTTAAACACGGAATGCCGGTCGATGCCGATATAATTATCGATGTACGTTTTTTGCCCAATCCGTACTATGAACCTGAGCTTAAGAAGCAGACCGGATTGTCAGCTGGGGTGCGCGACTTTGTTTTGGGTAATACTGCTACTTCAGAGTTTTTGGACAGCTGGTTCAAGTTGCTGGACGTGATCATGCCCGGTTATGTGAGTGAAGGCAAGCAGGTTTTAACCATCGGAATCGGTTGTACTGGTGGACAACATCGTAGTGTTGTATTAGCGGAGGAGACCAACAAGTATCTTCATCAAAGAGGATACAATACTAATATTTCTCATCGTGATCTTCCTTTGGCTGAAGTTGGCTGACGCAGTAAAGGTAAATGAATGCAAAAACATGCACTAGTTATAGGTGGAGGAACAGGTGCTCCGGTAAGCATCAGGGCTTTGCGCAATGTTGGGGCGTATGTCTCAGCTGTTGTAGCTATGGCTGACGATGGCGGATCTACAGGAATGCTGCGCGAGCATACGGGAATAATTCCTCCCGGCGATATAAGAAAATGTTTGGTGGCGATGGCCGGCGACCCCAATTCAGTTTGGGTCAAAGCTTTTAAGAAGCGATATAAATATATCAATGACCACACTTTGGGCAATCTGATGATAACTGCATTGTACGACACGACCAGGTCTTTTCCCGAAGCTATCGAGTTGTGTGCAAAACTGCTTGATACCAAGGGCAAAGTTTATCCGTCAACACTGGAAAGTGTTAAGCTCAACGGTAAGACAAGAGACGGACGCATCATCGACGGTCAAGCAAATATTTGCAAATCGGACACAGCGCTGGCCACAGTATCTCTACAGCCAAAAAATCCCAGAGCTTACGAACCGGCACTTGAGGCAATCCGGCAAGCTGATCTTATCGTTTTGGGGCCGGGATCGCTATTTACATCAATAATTCCAAACTTATTGGTACCAGGTGTTGTTGAAGCTATAAAAGATAGCCGGGCAATCACCGTATTTTTATGTTCGTTAGCCGATATGCAAGGGGAGACATGGGGGCTCAACAGCGCAGAGCTTGTGGAAGCATTACTGGATCATGGCATGAGAGGGATTTTGGATGTTGTAGTCATGCACAGATCAAAGGAGTCTAAGCGTCCGGGTGCGGTTACCGGTCAATTTGCAGCTATTACAACAGATATGCTTACCGGCAAAAATGCCGGCGGTCCTATCAAGGGTGCGGTAAGGAGGGTGCAGTTTTCTCCGGAGCATGCAAAGCGGATAGAGGATCAAGGCCCCATGCTGGTAATCCGTGATCTGGTTGACCCAATAAGGCCTACATGGCATGATGTTTCTGTCTTATCGGAAGTGCTAGATGGAGTGCTCAGAATATGTCCTTCACAGCAGAGGTAAAAGACGAACTTTCCAGATTGGTACCTGATCATGTCTCTTGCTGTAAAGCAGAGCTATCGGGGCTTATACGAATCCAAGGAAAGTTGTCCGGAAACTACCGCCTCGAAATAACCACAGAGACGGCTCCTGTTGCCAGAGCAGCCGTACGTTTGTTGCATGGTATATATCACCTAAAAACTGAGATAACCACACGTAGAAGCGTACTCCATAAAACATACAATTACTTGATAACAGTTCCGGCTCAACATGGACTTGAAGAAGCCCTAAAAAATCTCGGCATTCTTTCACTTACCGGATTGGAAATGGGAATATACCCGGCTTTGGTGCAAAAGCCTTGTTGTGCCGCTTCATATTTAAGAGGAGTATTCTTGGGGGGAGGATTTATTGCGAATCCCCAGGGAGACTTTCACTTTGAGTTAACTTGTGACCATGAAAACTTGGCTAACGACCTGGTAACCTTGCTTGCAAAGATGAGCATTCCGGCCAGAAGCGTCAGTAGGCGTAGTACATGGATCGTCTATATAAAAGGCGCCGAGCCGATATTAGATTTCCTAACATTGGTGGGTGCTCATCGCTCTATGTTGGTCATGGAAAACGTGCGCGTCACTAAATCTGTGCGTAATGATGTTAATCGCCGCCTTAACGCCGAGATGGCGAATCAAGCCAAATCGATAGACGCAGCTATGGAGCAAGTCAAGGCGATAAGACTGTTGGTTGAAAAGCGAGGCATAGATAGTTTGCCCCCGGCGCTGCAAGAATTGGCATTACTGCGCCTTTCGCACCCGGATGTGTCACTTAGAGAGCTTGGGGAACTAGCCACGCCGCCACTTACCAAGTCAGCCGTGTATCATAGGGTTAGACGCATAGAGGCAATAGCACAGGAGTATTGGGAAAAAGAGGCTGTTTAAAATAACCGGATATTTCGTAGAAGAATCTAAACATTTTGGCACTTAACTACTCTTAAAAACACATGTATCGAAAGGAGAAGGCAAGATGACGATAAAGGTAGGTATTAACGGTTTTGGTCGCATTGGACGCTTAGTTTTAGCTGCCATGATAAATGATGATGATATTGAGGTAGTGGCAGGAAACGATTTAAGCAAACTTGACATGATGGCTCATTTACTTAAGTACGATTCGGTTCACGGAAGACTTTTTGAGAGCGTTGAAGTGGTTGAGGGCGGACTTAAAGTAAACGGAAAACTCATAAAAGCCTTGTCAGAGCGCGATATATCAAAACTCGATTGGGCGAGCGTGGGTGTTGACATTGTTATCGAAGCCTCCGGTAAATACAACGATGGCGAAAAAGCTATTGCCCACATAAACGGTGGAGCCAAAAAAGTTCTCATAACCGCTCCGGCTAAAAATGAGGACATCACCATTGTTATGGGCGTTAACGAGAAGCTGTATGATGCTTCAAAGCACAATGTTGTTTCCAACGCCTCATGTACTACCAATTGCCTGGCTCCTGTAGCCAAAGTACTCATGGATGAGTTTGGCATCAAGCGTGGATATATGAACACGATACATGCCTATACCGGAGATCAGCGTATTCTTGATGGGTCACACAAAGATCTGCGTCGTGCTCGTGCAGCCGGTATGTCCATTGTTCCCACAACGACCGGTGCTGCAAAAGCTGTGGCGCTGGTACTTCCGGAGCTTAAAGGCAAGCTGGATGGTTTTGCAACCCGTGTACCTACTCCCGACGCATCGATGGTCGATCTTACAGTTGAGCTTGAGAAAAGTGTGACCAAGGACAGCATTAATGCCGCAATGAAAGCAGCAGCCGAAGGCCCCCTAAAGGGAATCCTTGAGTATTGCATTGATCCGATCGTATCCGTTGATGTTATCGGCAATCTCCACTCTTCAGTTTTTGATAGCGAACTCACCATGGTACTTGGTGGCGAGGGTAACTTTGCAAAGGTCATATCTTGGTATGATAACGAGCGCGGATACTCCACACGCGTAAAAGACTTAGCCAAATATATGATGCAATAAAAGTAGAGGAGAACAATTATTATGAGGCTCGTTAATGAAGCTGATGTTAATGGTAAGCGGGTACTGCTTCGAGTAGATTTTAATGTGCCGATCAAAGATGGCAAAGTAACTGACGATACGCGTATTCGTGCGGTTATGCCAACCATTCGCTATCTGATGGACAACAACGCTAAGATCATCATCGTTGCTCACCAGGGGCGTCCAAAAGGCGAGGGATATGAACGTGCTTATACGCTGAAGCCGGTGGCAAAGGCATTAGGCACTTTGATCGACAAGGATGTTAAACTCACTCACGATGTATTAGGCATGCAAACCACGGCCGATGTTGAGGCCTTGCAACCCGGCGAAGTATTGATGCTTGAAAACATTCGCTTTGACAAACGCGAGAAATCCAACGATCCGGAGTTTTCCGGACGTTTAGCCGATCTCGCCGACCTTTACGTTAACGATGCCTTTGCTGCTGCGCATCGCGCACATGCATCCATAACCGGCGTAACAGAGCTCTTGCCAAGTTACGCCGGCTTTTTAATGAACAAGGAGCTTGGAACTTTTGAGCGCATGCTTGCACATCCGACCGCACCTTTTGTGGCCATTCTTGGTGGCTCTAAAGTCTCCGATAAGATCAAGGTTACGAGTCGTCTTATAGAGGTGGTGGACGTGCTGATCATTGGTGGTGCGATGTGCTTCACTTTCCTTAAAGCGCAGGGTTATTCCATTGGCTCTTCTCTCAGGGAAGATGACTGGTTGGAGCCGGCCAAAGAGCTGATTGAGAAAGCAAAGGCCGAGGGCACGCAGTTGCTGCTACCCAAAGACTTTGTTATCGCCGGCACCATTAGTGACGATGCAGAAACAAGCATCGTTGACATCGCTGACGGCATTCCCGAGGGCATGATGGGGCTTGATATCGGTCCTGCCACGGCAGAGATGTACAAGAACGCCATTACCGATGGTCGTACAGTATTTTGGAATGGTCCCATGGGTGTATTTGAGGTGGCTCCTTTTGCCGGTGGCACTCGCCAGGTAGCAACAGCTGTGGCAATGAATTCACGCGCCACAACTATCATCGGTGGTGGTGACAGCATCGCTGCGGTTAACAGATTTGGCTACAACGATCTGGTTACTTTTATCTCCACAGGTGGTGGTGCAGCGCTTGAGCTTTTGGATGGTACACACCTGCCGGGTGTCGTAGCTCTCGACAAAGAATAAACTGGGAGTGGTCATATGAAGCGCAGATCCCTGGTTGCAGGCAACTGGAAGATGAATAAGACAACGGTTGAAGCAGCAATGCTCAGCCAGGATATATGCAATCACTACTACAACGATTACGACAATGTCGAGACGGTATTATGCCCATCGTTTATGGCACTTAAGACCGTAGGAACAGTTTTAGATTACGATAAATCGGACATCATGCTGGGTGCTCAGGACGTATATTGGCAGGATAACGGTGCATTTACGGGTGCAATTTCTGCAACCATGCTGAAAAGTGTAGGCTGCAAGTATTGTATTGTTGGTCACTCGGAGAGACGACAGTACTTTGGCGAGACCGATGAGAGCGTAAACCTAAAAGTCAGGGCTTTACTTACGCAAGATATAACTCCGATCATCTGTGTTGGTGAAAATCTAGCCAAACGTGATGAGGGCGAGAAAGCGGCGATCGATTTTGTCACCGCACAAATAAGTGCAGCATTTGGTGAAGTAGGCTCCGACGAAGCCGGGCGCATCGTTATAGCGTATGAACCCATCTGGGCTATAGGCACCGGACACACTGCAACTCCTGAAACCGCCCAAGAGATGTGCTTCAGGATTCGCGAGCGCATCGCTGAAATCTATGGCTTAGAGACCGCCGAAAAAGTGCGCATCCTATACGGAGGATCAATGAAACCGGAAAACGCCGCCATGTTCGCACCTCAACCGGACATAGACGGAGGACTAATAGGCGGAGCAGCCCTGGAAGCCAAGCCCTTCCTCGACATAGTAAAGGCTTTTGTGTAATGTCATTCCCGCTACTACCCTGTCATTCCCGCGTAGGCGGGAATCCATAACCGAGAAAGCCGCAATTAGCAATGAGTCAAAGCCAAGAATACATTAACAGCGAAACACATACCAATCCACGTATACCTGCACTACTCGCAATCCTTGATGGCGTAGGTATTGCGACGCCATGTCAAACCAACGCCGTAACCAGTGCAAATGCTCCGTTCTTGCAAAAGTTGTTCTCGGACACCAAGTACCCATGTCGTTGTCTAAATGCATCCGGACGTGATGTAGGGCTTCCTGACGGACAAATGGGCAACTCCGAAGTAGGGCACCTAAACATAGGTGCCGGGCGCATAATCAACCAAGAACTCAACCGCATCGATACCGCCATAGAAGATGGGTCTCTGCTAGGTAACGAAGTGCTCATACGCACATTTGAAGAAGTCGCGTGGGGCAATACGACAGTTCACTTCATGGGCCTGCTATCCGATGGCGGCGTGCATAGCATGCTCGCACATCTAAAAGCTTTGGTAGAAATGGCAGCCGCAAGGGGAGTGACTCGCATTCGCATTGCCGCGTTTTTAGACGGACGTGATGTATTACCCAGTAGCGGTGTCGGTTATGTGCGCGAGACAGCCGAGTTTTGTAATGCTCTTATGCAAAAGTATCAGGGCTTGGATGCGCGTATCGGCATGATTTCCGGGCGCTACTACGCAATGGACAGAGACAATCGTTGGGAACGCGTAGAGCGCGCATGGAAAACGCTGGTGATGCCGGAAAGCGAAGATGTCGCATTTGTTGATGCGGCAACCGATCCTGCAAGTCTTGTGGAAGCTTCATACGCCGCCGACATTACCGATGAGTTCGTAGAGCCGGTAGCGATTGGTGATGATGGTATAAAAGATGGCGACAGCATAGTATTCTTCAACTTTAGACCGGACAGAGCCCGCGAGATTACTCGCACATTTATTGACCCGGGATTTGACGGCTTTAAACGTCCGGTAAAGCCGGATGTCACTTACGTATGCATGACCGAGTACGACCCAACATTTGAAAGCGAGTTCAAAGCACGCATAGTATTTCCCAAGAGCTTTCCGGAAAACGTTTTGGCAGACTACCTGTCCTCACTGGGGCTTCGCCAATTGCACATAGCCGAGACCGAGAAATACGCCCACGTAACATTCTTTCTAAACGGTGGGGTAGAGGCGGCCAAAGAAGGCGAGGAGCGCATCCTTATTCCCAGCCCCAAGGTGGCAACATACGACCTTAAGCCGGAGATGAGCGCACCGGAAGTAACCGAGACGCTAGTGCAAGCCATACAAAACGACGCAGCAGATGTCTACATAGTTAACTACGCAAACGGCGACATGGTAGGTCACACTGGAGTGCTAGCTGCGGCAATAGCTGCCATAGAAGCAGTGGACGCAGGTTTAAAAAGAGTAGTAGATGCGATTACGAAAAAAGGCGGAGTAGTTCTAATAACAGCAGACCACGGAAACTCCGAGCAAATGATAGACACAGCAGGAAATACCTGGACAGCTCACACAACAAACCAAGTTCCGCTAGCGCTGGTCGATGCAAACAACACCTTGAATCTGGACAAAACCGGAGAAGCCAGACTAGCAGACATAGCCCCAACCCTAATAGACGCAATGGGTTTAGAAATCCCAAACGAATGGACAGGCCGGTCTCTAATAAAACTATCCTAAAACCTACAAAAAAACAGAATCCTTGTAGAACAGACAAACACACAATCACCAC
>QMCD01001010.1_pt1 | contig 22920 bp, 17 predicted proteins | sample 1821841 | NCBI WGS metagenome assembly QMCD01 (sample SAMN01991225, study PRJNA193472) | Termite gut metagenome, whole genome shotgun sequencing project. | isolation source: worker | host: Macrotermes natalensis
CGAGCACCGAGCGGTTGCGGTCGCCCCAGCAGACACTCGTCGGCGCCTCCTGATGGGGCACCAGCCGCAGGTAGGACGAGGGATTGGTGTTGCCGAACGCCGTGATCGACGGCGCGAGATCCATCAGCCCGGCGATCGCCCGCCGCGCCGTGGCCGAGAGCACACCGCCGTCCAGCACCTGATTCACGCCGTCTTTCGTCATCCGCATGTGAATGTGCATTCCCGAGCCCGCCTTGCCGACGGTGATCTTGGGGGCGAACGTCACGTCCAGCCCGTATTCATAGGCCAGATTGCGGATCACCCATTTGGCGATCACCAACTGATCGGCTGCCTCTTCGGCACGAGTCGGCAGAAACTCGATCTCGTTCTGCTCGTAGATTTTCCCGTCGAGCGTGAAATTGCCCACCTCCGAGTGGCCGTATTTGACCGACGCCCCGGCACGCGCCAGTGCATCCATGCACAGTGTCCGGAAGCCGTTGAACTTGGCAAACGGCGCCGACTCGTGGTACCCCCGCTGGTCGGTCGCAGCGAAGGCGGCTTCGGCGTCGGCGATCACGTAGTATTCCAGCTCGCCCATCGCCTCGAATTCCATGCCGGTCACGGCCCGGAACGCCTCGACGGCCTTGTGCAGCGTGTAGTCGGGCGCACTCGCCAACCGCTCGCCGTTTTTGTCGAAATAGGAGCAGAGGAAGCACAGCGTCGGCAGTTCGGCAAAAGGATCCATGAATGCCGTGCGCAGCCGCGGCACGACGTAGAGGTCGCTGCTCCCCGCTTCGATGAACGGGAAGAGGCTCGATCCGTCGACGCGCTCGCCCCAGGTGAGGATGGTTTCGAGGTATTCGTTGTCGGAGACGACGAAATTGAGCGTTTTCAGTCGTCCGTCTGCCGCCGGATACATAAAATTCACCATGTGAATACCTTCCTGTTCGGCGTACCGGACGAGGTCGGCTTTGGTGAAGGCTGCGGGTTCTTTTCCTGTTTTTTCTTTGATTGGGTTGAGTGTGATGGAGCTCATATTTTTTATGGTTTTTGGATTTTTTTAGGACGGAGTGCAAGGTAAGAAATTTTTTTTATTATCTTTGCACCGTCAATCCTGACCCATGGTGTAATGGTAACACTGCAGATTCTGGTTCTGCCTTTCTAGGTTCGAATCCTGGTGGGTCAACAACGAAAAGCCCGGTGAATTTCACCGGGCTTTTCGTTGTGTGGCGTTCATAAAACAGCCCCGCCGAAGTGGGGCTGTCCCCAACAATGAAAAAACTATAAGGTGCAATACTCGTATTGCCGAAGGAGTTACATGAAGGCTTTCACGTCGGTGACGATCTGGCCGTCGAACAGGTTGACGATCCGGTGCGAATAGGCGGCATCGTGCTGGGAGTGGGTCACCATGATGACGGTCGTGCCCTCCTTGTTCAGGTCGGTGAGCATGTTCATCACCTCGGCGCCGTTCTTCGAGTCGAGGTTCCCGGTCGGTTCGTCGGCGAGGATCAGTTTGGGGTTGGCGACCACGGCGCGGGCGATGGCCACGCGCTGCTGCTGCCCCCCGGAGAGCTGCTGGGGGAAGTGTCCGGCCCGGTGGCTGATGTTCATCCGCTTGAGCATGTCGCTGACCATCTCCTTGCGTTTGGCCGACTTGATCTTCAGGTAGATGAGCGGCAATTCCACGTTTTCGAAGACATTCAGTTCGTCGATCAGGTTGAAACTCTGGAAGACGAAGCCGATGTTCCCCTTGCGGAATTGGGTGCGGTCTTTTTCTTTCAATTTGCCGACCTCCTGGCCGAGCAGGTAGTATTCGCCGCCGGTGGGGTTGTCCAACAGCCCGAGGATGTTCAGCATGGTCGATTTGCCGCATCCCGAGGGGCCCATCACGGCGACGAATTCGCCCTGATTCACTTCGAGCGACACGCCGTTCAGCGCGACGGTTTCGATATCTTCCGTGCGGAAGCTTTTGCTAAGGTTTTCAATTTTTAACATGGTTCTGTGTTTTTAAAGTTTTTTTATTTTGCGTTTGCGATCTTTCTGCTGTTTTTCGTGCCGAAATCGTGCCAGTCGTGTCAATTTGTTGATTATCATTATTTTACATTTTGTGTATCACGAAAAAACCGTCTAATTTTTTGACACATGTGTCTAAAAATTAGACAGTTTTTATTCGGTTTTAATCGAGTTGACGGGGTTTTCGGTGGCAGCGCGGTAGCTTTGCAGGGTGACGGTGAGTACGGTGATCGCCCCCACGGCCAGCAGGGCCACGGCGAAGATCCACCAATGCACCGGCGACTGATAGGCCGAAGCCCTCCAGCCACCGTTTGACGGCATAGTAGGCCACCGGGGCCGCGATCACGAAGCAGACGACCACGATCCGCACGAAATTTTGGTTCAGCAGGCGCAGGATCTCGCCGATCGTCGCCCCGTGGACTTTCCGGATGCCGATCTCCTTGCGGCGGTACTGCGTTTCGAACAGCACGAGGCCGAAGACGCCGATGATCGAGATCAGCACGGCCAGCCCGCTGAAGAGCGAGATCAGATTCGCCAACCGGTCTTCCTTTGCGTAGAGGTTGCCGATCGAGGCGTCGAGGAAATCGACGTCGACTTCGGTTTGGGTGGGATCCATCCGCATGACCGTCTGCCGGATAAAGTCGATCGTCGCAGGAAGATTCGCCGCGTCGACGCGTGCATATGCGGTTTGCAGCGGTCTCCAACCTCCGTGTATGTTATCCGCCCCGTAAACATAAAGCGTCAGCGGCCTGATGCCATACTGAAGTGGCCTGGAATGGAAATCTTTCACGAAGCCGGCGATGGTGGTGAGGTTGGAGGTATGGCCGACGACGCGCGTATCGAGGCGCAGGTTGTATCGCTGTTGCGCCGTCTGGTTGAAGAGGAACGTGCCGTCCTCGCTCAGGTTGTCCGACGGGGTAAAACTGCGCCCTTCGACGATCTGCATCCCCAGCACCTCCGGGAAACCGATCGTGACGGGGAGTACATCCATGTTTACGTCGTTCCCGTCCGCGTCTTTGCGTCCCCACCCCATTTTAGAGTTGGAAACCGGCAATCCGTCGGCGTAGGCAACCTTTTGGATGGCCGGGTTTTTCGTCAATTCCGCGCTCAGGGCATCGGGACGCTGCGCCAAAGTCCTTGAGATCGGGAACACCAACACGTTGTCCTGTTCAAAACCGAGCGGATAGTCCTTCATGTACTGGTTCTGCGTGCGCATCAGCAGGGCTGTGATGATGAGTATCAGCGAGATGACGTATTGAAAGGAGATGAGCGTGGTGCGCAGCCGTTTGCCCGCGGGCGACAGCCCGAACGAACCTTTCAGCACGAGAGCCGGCTGGAACGAGGTGATGTAGAACGCCGGATAGAGCCCGGCCAACAGTCCCGTGGCCAGTGCTACCGCGGCGGTGAGCAACAAGACCGGAACGTTTTTCCCCCATGCTATGTCGACGCTCAGCAGCGAGGTAAATGATGTTGTCGAGAGGGCGTAGATCAACCAGTAAGCCAACAGCAGTCCGATGACCGCCAGGCCGACCGCCTCGCCGATCATCGCCACGCGGATCGTCCCGACGGGACTGCCCAGCACGCGCCGGGTGTTGACCGCCCGCAGGCGCATGGGTACCATCGAGGTGGCGAAATTGACAAAATTGATCGCGGCGATCAGCACGATCAAAAAGGCGATCGACAGCAGCGTGTAGGTGCTCATCCGGCTCCCGGCCTGCGATTTGAAAGGGTCGCCCGGGATATCGTTTTGGAAATAGAGGTCGGGTAGTGCCGTCAACCGCATTTCGGCCGGTTCCGCTTTTCTGCCCTGTGGAATATCGGGCGAGTCGTAGGCGCGCATGTCGGCCTCGGCGCGAGTTTTGTCCGGTGTGCGCAGTTCGACGAAGAAATAGTAACTGAAATTGCTCCACGTGTTGTAGTTTTCATCCTCCATGTTGCGGTAGACGCCGTTCGGGAAGGTCGAATTGTCGGGGAAATCCTCGAAAACGGCTGCTATTTCATAAGTTACCGAATCGATGTCCATGAACAGCGAACGCCCGACGGGATCCTGGTCGGGGAAGAGTGTCTCGGCCGTGCTTCGGGCGATCAGCAGCATGCCGGGCCTCTCGAGCCGGGAGGTGTCGCCGGCCGTGATCCGCAGATCGAGCATGTCCAATATGCCCGGGGTGTATATGGCGATCGGTTGGTTGATGTAGGATTGTCTGTCCGTCGAAAAAGAGACAAAATCCTTCGACCAACTGATCAACCCGCCGTGGACAATGTCGGGCGAGGATTTCATCAACGCACGCGCCATCGGACGGGAGGAGAGAGAGGCGCCTGTTCCTCTGCCTTTTTCCACCCGGAAGATCCGGTCGGCCTTCGAATGAAAGCGGTCGAAAGTCAGGTCGTAGCGCACCTGCATCATAATGATGGCAAACGCCGCGAAGGCGACGCTCAACCCGGCGATGTTCAACACCGACGCCACTTTGTAGCGCCGCAGAGTATTCCAAAAATTGCGAAAAATCAGGTTCATGGTGGTATGTTTTGACAGTTTTTATTCGGTTTTAATCGAGTTGATCGGGTTTTCGGTGGCGGCGCGGTAGCTTTGCAGGGTGACGGTGAGTACGGTGATCGCCCCCACGGCCAGCAGGGCCACGGCGAAGATCCACCAATGCACCGGCGACTGATAGGCCTCCAGCCATCGTTTGACGGCATAGTAGGCCACCGGGGCCGCGATCACGAAACAGACGATCACGATCCGCACGAAATTTTGGTTCAGTAGCCGCAGAATCTCGCCGATCGTCGCTCCGTGCACCTTCCGGATGCCGATCTCCTTGCGGCGGTACTGCGTTTCGAACAGCACGAGGCCGAAGACGCCGATGATCGAGATCAGCACGGCCAGCGCGCTGAAGAGCGAGATCAGATTCGCCAACCGGTCTTCCTTCGCGTAGAGACCGCCGATCGTGGCGTCGAGGAAATCGACGTCGACATCGACCTGCTTGGGATCCATCCGCATGACCGTCCGCCGGATAAAGTCGATCGTCGAGGCGACGTTCGCCCCGTCGACACGGACGTAGGTTGCGCGAAGTTTGGATCCCGGCCACGGATTGGCCCCGAAGACATAGAGGGCAAACGGTGCGATGTCGTATTGCAACGGTCTGGCGTGGAAATCGCGAACGAAACCGGCTATTTCGGCCGGAGCGTCGGAGTGCCCGATAAGCCGCGATTCGAGCGTAAGGCCGTACTCCTTTTGTGCCGTTTCGTTGAACAGGAAGACCCCGTTTTCACTCAGGTTGTCCGAGGGCCGGAAGTTGCGCCCTTCGACGATTTCCAGGCCGAGCACTTCGGGGAAATCGGACGATACCGGCAATGCGCCGAGCCGAATGGTCTCTCCGTCCAAATCCCGGTTCCAACTCATGCGGCTGTTGACAATAGTCCCGCTCGCGTAAGCGACACCCCGGATCGACGGGTTTTTCATCAACTCCTCCCGTAAAACCTCCGGACGTTCGGACAGATTCTCCGATATACCGAACAACAGCACGTTGTCTTTCTCGAAGCCCAACGGATAGTCCTTCATGTACTGGTTCTGCGTCCGCATGAAGAGGGCCGCCATGATGAGCACCAGTGAGATCACGTATTGTACGGAGATCAGCGCCGTGCGCAGCCGTTTGCCCGCTGGCGAGAGCCCGAACGACCCTTTGATGACCAATGCCGGTTGGAACGAGGTGATGTAAAAGGCGGGATAGATCCCCGCCAGCAGCCCGGTCGCCAACGCGACCGCCGCCGTCAAAGCCAGCACAAGCCCGTTTTTGGCGAACGCCATATCCACGTTAAGAAACGAGGTGAATGATGTTGTCGACAGGGCGTAGATCAACCAGTAAGCCAACAGCAGCCCGATGACCGCCAGGCCGACCGCCTCGCCGATCATCGCCCAGCGGATCGACTCCGTGGGAGCCCCCAACACCCGTTGGGTGTTGATCGAACGCAGGCGCATGGGTACCATCGAGGTTGAAAAGTTGACGAAATTGATCGCCGCGATCAGCACGATCAAAAAGGCGATCGAAAGCAGCGTGTAGGTGGTCGCCTTGCTTGCTTCCCCGCTTTGGAAATGGATGTCGGTCAGCGGCGTCAACCGCGAAGTTCGCGGCAGAGAGTCCTGATTGCTTCTCCGATAGGCGAGTAAGTCCGCCATCGCCCGCTCTTTGTCCGGCGAGGAGAGCTGTATGAAAAAGGGATAGTTCCAGTTGCCCCAACTGTCGTAATTCTCCTGCCCCAAATCGCTGAAAACCCCGTTGGGCAGCATCGAATTTTCGGGGAAATCCTTGTAGACCGCCACCACCTGTGCAGGCTCGGAGGTTCCTTCGGTAAAGAGCTGCTGGCCGATGGGGTCGGCATCGCCGTAGAGGCGCTCGGCGGTACTTTGCGAGATCAGCCGGGTGTTCGGTTCCCGCAGCCGGGCGGTGTCGCCGGCGACGATCTGAAAATCGAACATTTGCAGAACGCCGGATGTAATGTATGCCAGTCGTTCGTTCACAAAGGATTCGTCGTCGGCCGAAACGTTGATCCTGTCCCAAGGCTGAAACAGCCCGCCTTGCACGATGTCGGATGAAGCTTTCATCAACTCGCGGGCAAGGGGGCGGGATATGTGGGCCGAAGGTGGAAATCCGTCGCCACCCATCGGGATCTCCACCCGGAAGATATTCTCGGCGTTCGGATGAAATTTGTCGTAGGTCAGGTCGTAGCGTACCTGCATCAGAATGACGGCGAACGCCGCGAAAGCCACGCTCAGCCCGGCGATGTTCAACACCGACGCGACCTTGTAGCGCCGCAGAGTATTCCAAAAATTGCGAAAAATCAGGTTCATGGCAGTATGTTTTATTATGCTGAGCCGTCACGACGAACACTGCAAAGCAACCCGGCAAAAAACCGGATTGCTTCGCGATGCCCGTTATGAGGGGAGAGTCCTGCGCTCATGCTTATTGCAAAATAATCACGTCGTTGTTCCCGAAGGAGTCGTAGCTCGATGTGATCACCCGTTCGCCCGGTTCGAGGCCTTCGACCACCTCGTAGTACTGCGGGTTCTGGCGGCGGATGCGAATCTGTCGCTTGTAGGCCCGGTTGCCGTCCGGCGCGACGACGAAGATCCAGTTGCCCCCGGTCGTCTGGTAGAACGTTCCCTTGGGAATGATGACCGACTCGGCCGGCTCGCCCAGTTCGAGGTTGATGTAGTAGGTCTGCCCGGTGCGGATGTTCTCCGGACGCTCGCCGCTGAAGACGAAATCGGTCTTGAACTGCCCGTTGCGCACCTCCGGGTAGACCCGCCGCACGGTCAGGCCGAACGTGCTGCTCTGGCGCTCGAACGTGGCCGGAAGGCCCGACACCACCTGGTCGATGTAGTGCTCGTCGATGCCCGCCTCGATCTTGAAGTCGGAGAGGTCGTTGATCTGCCCGATCTTCTGACCCGAACCGACCGACTGGCCCAACACCACGTCCAACAGCCCCAACTCGCCGTCGATCGGCGAACGGACCTGCAGGTTGTCCACCCGCTGGCGGATCAGTTCCATGTTGCGGCGCATGTTGTCCAGGTCGCCCTCCAACTGCTGCACCTGCACCGAACGGTAGATCGAATCCTGCGTCTGGCTCTCCCGGTTGAGGCTTTTCCGGCGTTCGGCCAACTCGTAATCCTCTTTGGCCTGGAGGTATTCCTCGCGCGGGATCAGGTTCTCGGCGTGGAGGCGTTCCTTCTGTTGGAAGGTGCGGTATTTCCGGTTCACGTCGAGGTCGATCTGCAACTGCTGCTCACGCAGGGCCAGTTTCTGCTGCTCCATCGTCACCTGGGTGTTGCGCAGGAAATTCTGCTTTTCGGCCAGTTGGGCCTCGCTGTTCAGGATTTCGAGGCTGAGGTTGGGGTTGCTCAGCACGACGATCACCTCGCCCTGTTTTACGGTCGAGCCTTCCTCGACGACGATTCTCTCGACGATGCCCCCTTCGAGCGGGCCGAGCTGTACGGTGGTGATCGGCTGCACGGTGCCGTTGACCCGCACGTAGTCGTTGAACTCGCCCCGCGTGACGTCGCTCACGGTGACTGTGCGTGCGTCGGCCTTGTAGGTCGAGGAGTGGTCGGCGAAGATCATCCAACCGGCGAACAGAAGCACCAGTGCCCCGCCCAAAATATACGGAATGTGTTTTTTCCGCAATCCCTTTTTCTTTGCAATCTGAATGTCCATGGTTTCTATTTTTTAAGTATTTGTTTAACTTTTTGGTTCGAGACTTCGAAAATGTTCCGAGACACGCTCTTGTTCGACGAACGTTAGACGCCGCAGACGGCTAAAAGGAGGAGTTGCGTGTGAGGAGCATTTTCTTGATTTTTCTTTGGATACTTTCTTTGTATCAAGACAAAGAAAGTATCATTAAAATAAAGGTTCTCCTTTATAATAGTCCAACATCCGGCACTTGATCTGGTACTGAAGCTCGACCTGCAACCGGTCGACCCGGGCTTGCAGCAGGGCGTTCGTGCTGGTCTGAAGCTCCAGAGCACTGATAAGCCCCTCCTCGAATTTCCGCTGGTTGGCTCGGTGGGCCTCCTGCTGGCTGACCTCTTTTTTCAGGGCCTGGGCATACTGTTTGGCAAAGCCTTCGACGTCCATGACGGCCTGTTCGATCTCGCTGCGGATCTGCCGCAGGGTCTCGGTGTTGGTCTGCTCGGCCATCCGCAGGTTGTTGCGGGCACGGTTGACACGGGTGCGGTTGCCGAGGCCGTTGAAGATCGGGATGCTCAGCGAAAGGCCGACGTTTTTCCCCAGATTGTTGTTCAATTGATCGTTGAAAGAGATGTAAGGATTGCCGTTCAGCCGGCGGCTGAAATCGGTTCGGTATCCGCCCGAGGCGGAAAGGGTGGGGAGTTGCTGACCCCGGGCGATGGAGAGATCGAGTTGCGACTCCCGCAGGGTGAATTCGGAGATCTTCGCTTCGGGCAGCCATTCGAGGGCGCGCTCGAAGATCGCGCCGGCGTCGTCGGCGAAAAGGCCGCTGTGGAGCCGAACCTGCGAATCGACCGACAGAGGCTCTTCCAACGGATAGTTCATCTGATCTTTCAACTGCAACAGGGCGAGGTCGCGCAGGTTCTCCTGCTGCACCAGCAGGTATTCGCCCCCGGCCACCTCGGCTTCGATCTGCGCCACTTCGGGGCGCCCTTTCAGGCCCAGTTCGGCCTGACGCTCGGTCATCGCGAGGTTTTTCCGGCTCTGTTCGAGCTGTTCGGCGGCGATACTGACCGCTTCCTCGTAATAGATCACGTCGAAGAAGGCCGTCATGGTCGCCTCGGTCACCCGGCGGGCGATCTGTTCCCACTCCTGTTCGCCGCGCAGCCGGGCGATCCGCGTCGAGCGCACGTTGTTGATCGCCGCGAACCCGTTGAACAGCGGGATCGAGGCCGAGAGCGAGTAGGAGTTCGAAAAACTCGACGTGTTGATGTAGGTATTGGTCTCCGGGTCGACGTTCCGTCCGAAGCTCCAGCCCACGCCGGAACCGGCACTGATGCGGGGCATCATGGAGGCGATGGCGCCGATCCGGTCTTGCCGGTAGTTGTCGTTCATGTACTCTTGGCGGACGACCTGCGGGCTGTTTTCCACGGCGTACTGCATGCATTCTTCCAGCGTCCACCGCCGCAGGCTGTCCTGCGCGCACAGAACAGGGGCGAGGGTAAAGGAGGCGATCAGCAGGATCAGAAACTTTTTCATGGTTCTTCGTTTTTTTCTTGTTTTTCTTCGTTTGCCTTTTCTTATGCCAAAATGATGCAAAAGTTGTTAATATATTATAAATCAGTAATATGAGTATTTTATCAATTTGAAAAAGTGTCAAAAAATTAGACACCGGTGTCTAATTTTTTGACAAAAAGTGTATCTTTGGGAACGGAGAATAAGAAATTATTATGGCAAAATCGGGCACCGTTCTGGTCGTGGACGACAACAAAAGCATCCTGACGACCCTTCAGCTTCTTTTGAACAAATATTTTAACCGGGTGTTGACCCTTTCGACCCCCAACCGGATCACCAGCACGCTGCGGGAAGAGACCGTCGACGTGGTGTTGCTCGACATGAACTTCACGGCGGGGATCAATACCGGCAACGAGGGCTTCTATTGGCTGAACGAGATCAAAAAAGCCGATCCTAACATCCAGGTCGTCCTCTTCACGGCCTACGGCGATATCGATCTGGCCGTGCGGGCGATGAAGGACGGGGCGACCGATTTCGTCGTTAAACCGTGGGAAAACGAGAAACTGATCGCCACGCTGCAAATGGCCTACAACCTGCGCCGCTCGCAGCAGGAGGTGAAGAAACTGAAAGAGATCAAACGTGAACTGGTCGCCGATTCCGACTTTTTCTGGGGTGATGCCCGCTCGATGAAGGAGTTGCGGTCGATCGTGGAGAAGGTTGCCGCGACCGACGCCAACATCCTGATCACGGGAGAGAACGGTACGGGGAAGGAGATGTTGGCCCGGGAAATTCACCGTCTCTCGCCCCGGCGGAACGAACTGCTGGTGACGGTCGACATGGGAGCGATCACCGAAACGCTCTTCGAGAGCGAGTTGTTCGGCCACGTCAAGGGGGCCTTTACCGACGCGCGCACCGACCGGGCCGGGAAATTCGAAGTGGCCGACGGCGGCTCCCTTTTTCTGGACGAGATCGGCAACCTGCCCTACCATTTGCAGGCCAAGCTGCTCACTGTGCTCCAGAGCCGGAGCGTGGTTCGGGTGGGGAGCAACCTGCCGATTCCGGTCAACATCCGCCTGATCTCGGCCACCAACCGCGACCTGCAGGAGATGGTGGCCCTGGGGCAGTTCCGCGAAGACCTGCTCTACCGGATCAACACGATCCAACTGGAGATCCCGCCCCTGCGCCGGAGGCGGGAGGACATCGTGCCGCTGGCCGAAATATTCCTGAAAAAATACGCGCACAAATACGGCAAGGGCGAGCTGACGCTTGCCGCCGAGGCGGCCGAAAAGTTGGCCTTGGCGCCCTGGAACGGGAATGTGAGGGAGTTGCAGCACACGATCGAAAAGGCAGTCATCATTTCGGATGGCCCGGTGCTCGAAGCGGATGAAATCCTGATGAACCGCTCCGATGGCGCTCCTGCTGTGAAGGCCGACGTCTTTTCGACACTCGAAGAGATGGAGCGCAACATGATCGTCCAGGCGATGCGCCAGCACAGCGGAAACCTTTCGCTGGTGGCTTCCCAGTTGGGGGTTACGCGCCAGACACTCTATAACAAGCTCAAAAAATACGAATTGTGACGCCATGATAAAGGGAACCAAATTTCGTCTTTTCCTTTTCCTGTTGCTGCTGGGCGTCTCGGCGGCCGGGATCATGCGTTGCTTCTATGTCGACAGCTATACCACGCTGGTCGTCTTCGTCCCCCTGCTGCTGCTTTCGGTCCGCGCTGTCATTCGCATCTACAACCGGAACAACCGGAAGATCAACGCCATGTTCGATTCGATCGCCGAGGGCGACTATTCGTTCCAGTTCGCCGAAAACCGGGGCACCCCGGACGAACGGGTGCTGAACACGACCCTGAACCGGATCCGCGACATCCTGTTCGAGGAAAAAAGACTGGTGCTCCAGAAAGAGCGTTACTACGAACTGATCCTGAACAGCGTCAACACGGGCATTCTGGTGCTCAACGAGAACGGAAGCGTCTACCAGAAGAACGAGGAGGTGCTTGCCCTGCTGGGCATCCCGCTGCTGACCCACGCCGCCCAGTTGAACCGGATCGACGACAAGCTGTCCGAACTGTTTCTCGCCATTCAGGCCGGAGAAAAAAGGCAGGTCACCTTCGAGGGCGAACGGGGGACGGTGACGCTCTCCGTCCGGGCTTCGTCGATGGAGGTGCGGGGCAGTACGTTGCGCATCCTGGCCGTCAACGAGATCGGGGGCGATCTGGACGAACGCGAGATCGAGTCGTGGATCAAGCTGATCCGGGTGCTGACCCACGAGATCATGAACTCGGTCAGCCCGATCACCTCGCTGAGCGAAACGTTGCTGGAGATCGTCCCGCCACGGGAAATCGACCTGCGAAACGGGCTGGAGGTGATCCGCACGACGGGCCGGGGGCTGATCTCGTTCGTCGAATCGTACCGCAAATTCACCCGCATACCTCCCCCGGCGCCGAGGCTTTTCGACCTGAAACCCTTTCTGGAGCGGCTGGCACGGCTCATGCGGCAGGAGAATCCCGAGGTGGAGATCGCCGTTTCGGTCGAACCGGAAGATTTGATCCTTTACGCTGACGAGCAACTGACCTCGCAGGTGATCCTGAACCTGCTGAAAAACGCCGTTCAAGCGACGGCCGGGGGGGCAGAGCCGCGGATCGCCGTCACGGCTTCGTGTCCTTCGGGGGAGCAGGTGCGTATCGAGGTGACGGACAACGGGCCGGGCATTCCGGAGGAGGTGCTGCCGCAGATCTTCGTCCCGTTCTTCACGACCAAAGAAGACGGTTCGGGTATCGGTCTGAGCCTTTCGCGCCAGATCATGCGCCTGCAGGACGGCTCGCTGACCGCCTCCTCCGTCCCCGGGCGGACGCGATTCGTCGTGACTTTCCGGTGATTTTATGCCTTCGCTCGTTTTCGGCCTGTTTTTTGCCGGGGGAAAAGAAACTTTATTATATAATATAAAACAGCGATGAGCAAAAAAATCTATGTAGCGCTGGCAGCGGCTCTGATCGGGCTGACGGCGTGCGGGAATCAAAGTCGGCAAAAAGCTGCAGAGGCCGTAGCCGAAGGTGCGGCTGCCGTGCAGGAAAAGGCGATGGAATTGGCGGCTGCCGATTCGATCAAGGCCCGTTTCCAGGGCTCGGACGGTATGACCAAACGGATCTATTGGGTCGATGCCGTGTTCTATCCCGAAGCATTCCGGGCAAAACTGACGATCGGTGACAAGGTCTATGAACTGGAACAGTATCCGACCGCGGACGGCTATGGCTACCGCAACGCCGAGGTTGATCTGCGCGGCAAGGGTACGGAGGCCGACCTGACCTACACGGACACCAACATTCGCCCCCTGAAACTGAAAGAGGCTGTCGAGTAGAGGTGGGCAAACCGTCCGAAAAACGAAAAATGCTGCGGACAGACTCCGCAGCATTTTTATTGTGTGCCGGCCCAGTCGGCAAAACGGGCGATCCCCTCGGCGAACGGCCGGCGAGGCTCGAAACCCAGCAGACGGCGGGCTTTCGAAATGTCGGCGTAATTGTGGCGGATATCGCCCGGGCGGAAATGACCGGTCACCGCGACCGGAACCTTCGCCCCGAAATGCTCGATCAACCTGTGGGCCACGCTCAGCACGTCGGTCGCCGTGCCTGTGCCCACGTTGAAAGCGTGTCCGTTGGCCGCATCGTTCTCCAGGCCTGAAAAGGTGGCCTCGACGGCGTCGTCGATGTATACGAAATCCCGGCTTTCCCGGCCGTCCTCGAAGATGTCGATTGGCTCGCCGTTTCGGATCCGGGTCGAGAAAACAGGAAGGATCCCCGTGTAGGGATTGCTCAGCGACTGGCCCGGACCGTACACGTTTTGGTATCGGAAAGCGACCGGCGCGATGCCGATCGAAGGGCATACCGTCATCACCAACTGTTCCTGAGCCTGTTTGGTGATGCCGTAGACCGACGTCGGATGTGTCGGGGAGTCTTCGGTCGTGGCAGCCGGCGTTAGGGGGCCGGAAAGGCCCTCGCATCGGCATTCGAAATCGCCGCGGGCCATCTCTTCTTCCCGGCGGCCCGGCGGAAAGACATCGCCTGCCTCCTCGCTCCGATAACGCCCTTCTCCGTAAATGGCCCTCGAAGAGGCGACCACGACTTTACGGACGCTGTGGCCGGTATTGGCCAACAGGTCGAGCATCAGGGCCGTGCCCCGGATGTTGACCTCGGTGTATCGCTCGATTTCGTATATGGATTGGCCGGTACCGGTTTCGGCGGCCAGATGAACGACGGCATCGACTCCGGCCAGGGCTTCGAGCCAATCCTGTCGGCAGGTCACGCAGCCCTGCACGAACCGCACCCGATCCCGGATGCTCCGGTAAAGCGGCGAGGTGGCCGCCGGATCGCTCCCGTGTACCCGGGGCGACAGACTGTCCAGCACGGTGACCCGATAACCCTCCGATAAAAGCCTCAAGGCCAAATGGGAGCCGATAAATCCGGCGCCTCCCGTGATCAGCACGTGCTTCATGAACGCACCTGTCCCGAGCCGTACATTTTGCGGTAATAGTGCTCGTATTCGCCGCTGGTCACGCTGTCCAGCCACGGCTGGTTGTCGAGGTACCATTGCACGGTCTTTTCGATCCCCTCCTCGAATTGGAGCGACGGCTCCCAGCCCAGTTCGTTCTTCAGTTTGGTCGCGTCGATCGCGTAGCGCAGGTCGTGCCCGGCGCGGTCGGTCACGTAGGTGATCAGCTTTTCACTGCTCCCTTCCGGACGGCCCAGCAGCCGGTCGGTCACCCGGATCAGCACCCGGATCAGGTCGATGTTCTTCCACTCGTTGAACCCGCCGATGTTGTAGGTCTGCCCGAGGCGGCCGCTGTGGAGGATCGTGTCGATGGCCCGGGCGTGGTCGACCACGTAGAGCCAGTCCCGCACGTTCTCGCCCTTGCCGTAGACCGGCAGCGGCTTGTTGTGGCGAATGTTATTGATAAAGAGCGGGATCAACTTTTCCGGGAATTGGTAAGGCCCGTAGTTGTTCGAGCAGTTGGTCACGATGACCGGCAGGCCGTAGGTGTCGCCGAACGCCCTGACGAAGTGGTCGGACGACGCCTTGCTGGCTGAATAGGGGCTGTGCGGGTCGTAGGCCGTCGACTCGGTGAACAGTCGTCCGTCGAAGCCGAGCGAACCGTAGACTTCGTCGGTCGAGATGTGGTAGAACAGTTTACCGCTCCAGTCGCCGTTCCAAACCGTCCGGGCCGCCTGCAACAGCGACAGGGTGCCCAGCACATTGGTGCGGGCAAAGGTCAGCGGGTCTTTGATGCTCCTGTCGACGTGGCTTTCGGCGGCCAGGTGCAGGATGTGGTCGATCCGGTGCATTTCGAGCAACGCTTTGACGGACTCGAAATCGGTGATGTCCCCTTTGACAAAGGTGTAGTTGGGGCTGTTCTCGACCTCGCGCAGGTTTTCCAGGTTCCCGGCATAGGTCAGCGCGTCCAGATTGACGATCCGGTAATCGGGGTATTTTTCGACGAACAGCCGCACCACGTGCGAGCCGATAAAACCGGCGCCGCCGGTGATCAGGATGTTTTTCATGGTTTTTCTATTTCAGACAAACATTCTTTCAGTGAATCGACCCAGTTGGGCACCGTTACCCCGGCCGCCCGGATCTTCTCCTTGCTCAGCACGCTGTACGCCGGCCGACGGGCCGGGGTGGGGTAGTCCTTCGTGCCGACCGGAACGACCGCGATCGGATTGCCGGTCAGCTCGAAGATCTTCCGGGCAAAATCGTACCACGTCACCGCACCCTCGTTGCTGAAATGGTAGACCGTACAGCCGTCGAACGGCCCCTCGGCCAACACCATCACCGCCCGGGCCAGATCGGGGGCGTAGGTCGGCGAACCGGTTTGGTCTTTCACCACCGTCAGCCGGTCGCGCTCGGCGCCGAGCCGGAGCATGGTTTTGACAAAATTGTGGCCGAACTCCGAGTAGAGCCATGCCGTGCGGACGATCACCGCCCGGCAGCCCGACTCGGCGATCATCCGCTCGCCCTCGGCCTTGGTCTCTCCGTAAACGCCCAACGGATGCACGGGACGCTCTTCGGTCATCGGCTCCCGAGCCGTGCCGTCGAAGACGTAATCGGTCGAGATGTGGATCAGCCCGATGCCTTTGTCGGCGCAAAGGTCGCCCAATACGCCCGCTCCGAGCGCGTTGACCCGCCAGGCTGCGTCCGGCTCGCTTTCGGCCTTGTCCACGGCCGTGTAGGCGGCACAGTTGACGATCAACTCGATGCTGTTCGCCTCGATCAGCGCGCGCATCGCCTCCCGGTCGGCGATGTCGCCCTCGGGCAGGTCGGTGTAAATAAACGTATGCTGCGGGAACTCCGCGGCGATCTTTCGGATCGAGTGGCCCAATTGGCCTTTTCCTCCCGTGACCAGAATATTCATTTCAATACAATTTATCCGCGTATTCGAAAACCTTTGCACCGGTCAGCGGGGGATGGAGCCGGTCCTTTTCGGAGAGCAGGATCTCCGAAAGCGGAATTTGCCAGTCGATGCCCAATGCCGGATCGTCGAAAGCGACGGCCCCCTCGCTCGACGGCGCGTAAAAATGGTCGCATTTGTACTGGAACAGCGCCTGCTCGCTCAGCACGACGAATCCGTGGGCAAAACCGCGAGGAATAAACAGCTGGCGGTGATTTTCTCCGGACAACTCGACGGCCACGTGACGGCCGAAGGTGGGCGAACCCCTGCGGATATCGACGGCCACGTCGAGCACCCGCCCGTCGATCACGCGCACCAGTTTGCTTTGGGCGTGGGGCGGAAGCTGATAATGCAGCCCGCGCAGCACACCGCGGCGCGAACGCGATTCGTTGTCTTGCACGAACACCGTCCGGCAGACTTTCTCCTCGAATTCCCGCTGCGAAAAACTTTCGAAAAAATAGCCGCGCTCGTCCCCGAAGATCCGGGGCTCCAGAATGACCACCCCGTCGAGGGCGGTTGGGATTATCTCCATGGGTTACAGTTTATGGATATATTGTCCGTATTGGTTTTTGCTCATCGGTTCGGCCAGCCGGCGGAGCCTCTCGCGGTCGATCCACCCCTTTCGGAAAGCGATCTCTTCGAGGCAGGCGACTTTGAAACCCTGCCGTTTTTCGATCGTTTCGATGAAGTTGGAGGCTTCGCTCAGCGAGTCGTGCGTGCCGGTGTCCAGCCAGGCGAACCCGCGGCTGAGCACCTGCAAATAGAGTTCCCGCTCTTGCAGGAAGACCTGGTTGACCGTCGTGATCTCCAGTTCGCCGCGCGCCGAAGGCTCGATCTGCCGCGCCACGCGAAGCACCTTGTTCGGGTAAAAGTAGAGGCCCGTGACGGCATAATCGGACTTGGGTTGCACCGGTTTTTCCTCGATGCTGAGCACCGTGCCATCCGCGTCGATCTCGGCGACCCCGTAGCGCTCCGGGTCGCGAACCCTATACCCGAAGATCGTTGCGATCCCGTCTTCGTCCGCTTTCCGCACCGCTTCGAGCAGCATCCTGGTGAACCCCTGTCCGTAGAAAATATTGTCGCCCAGTACCAGACAGGCGGAATCATCGCCGACGAACGCCTCGCCGATGTGGAACGCCTGCGCCAGCCCTTCGGGGCGCGGCTGTTCGGCGTAGCTGAATTCCACCCCGTAATCCGATCCGTCGCCCAGCAGCCGTCGGAAGGCGGGCAGGTCGTCGGGGGTCGAAATGACGAGGATCTCCCGGATCCCGGCCAGCATCAGCACCGAAATCGGGTAGTAGATCATCGGCTTGTCGTAGATGGGCAGCAGTTGCTTGGATACCCCTTTGGTGATCGGGTAGAGGCGGGTGCCGGCGCCTCCGGCCAGAACGATTCCTTTCATTCGAAGTTTGTTTTGTAATCGGTAAGCAAAGGTACGAAAATAAAAGTGAAAAGAAAAAGCCGCCGGCATTCGTGCCGGCGGCCCAGGGGTATTCATCGTTTGTTGCTTAAAACCGCACGCTCAGCGTAGCTGTTATGCTGTGGCGAAGCCGGTCGGCTTTGTAGAGGACAGGCTGAAGATCGGGTTCCTCCTCGTTGTTGTAATCGAACACATTGTACGCGTTTTTGGAGTCCATATAAACGTAAGCCAGGTCGATACCCCAGTTCCCGTTCCGGTAACCGAATCCGGCAGAGTAATGCAGCCGTCGGCCGTCGTACTGCTCGAAGCCATTCCCTTTCCCGATCCAACTGTCCTGATACATGCTGCCGTAATAGGCGAATCCCGCCCGTGCGAACAGGTTGGGGGCCACCATCGCTTCGAGACCGGCGCGCAGGTTGTTGGCCGGCTTGTATATCGCTTCCACCTCGGAGGCCATTCCCCGGTCTTCGTTGCTGAAGCCCTCCCAGAACATCTTCATCTGGTTGTACCACACCCGTTCGTAGTCGAGCGAGAGGATGGCCGTGTTGAAGAAACTGTAGGAGATCCCTCCGATCAGGCGCATGGGCGTCCGCAGGTTGTAATTCGTCCGGTATTCTGCCGATTCCGAACTGGTCCATTCCCTGCCGTAGAGTTTGGTGTGCATGTCGGCGTAATACAGCTCATCGATGGAGATGTAGGTCGGCGTGTGGAATGCCAGACCGATGCGCAGGGATTCGATCGGACGAAAAATGGTTCCGATCTTGAAGTTCCAGGCCGAGCCGTTCTGTTTCAGGTGGGTCGGATAGTGGAACTCGTCCAGCAGGTTGTCGGGGCCGGATTCGTCGACCGGCTGTTCGAAATAGCTGTAATCTTCGTTGTAATAGATGTCCTGCAAGCCGAAACCCAAGCCGAGGTAGAACCGGTTGCTGAAATTCATCCCCATCGACAGATCGTATTGTCCGGTACTGCCCGTTGTCTGTCGGGTGAGTTCCGAATAGATGTTTCCGTCGGCAAGTATCTTGTCCTGAAGACCGTATCTTTCCGTATCGTCGTAGTAGGTCAGCAGGCCGGATTCGACGGCCAACAGCGCCCCGAGAAAGCGGTTGTCCCTGTTGTTCAGCATCTCGGAAACCTGCTCGGGAGTGGGGATCGGACTGAACCCTTTGTTCATCTGATCCATGAACAGATCGCCCATGGAGAGTTTCGAGGTGCTTTCGACCCGCAGGCCGGCATTGTGATCGATCAGTTTGTTATACGCAAAGCCGAAGGTCACGCTGGTCAACGCGCCGCTGCCGCTGTAAACATGGAAAGCAGCCCCGATGTTGTTCAGGTTGAACCGATCGCGGGAAGCGGAGTTGCTGAACGGATACAGGTCGTTGTGCTCCGTGCGGGTTCTCAGGTTGGTATAGCCGAACGATAATCCGATCTCCGAACGACGGTACATACCCATGCCCGCCGGATTGAGCGCCATCGAAGAGAGATCGGCCCCCAGGGATGAAAATGCTCCTGCCATGGCCGCCGAACGCGCCGTACCGAAGCTCCAATTGTAGTTGGAAAATCGGAACAGGTCTTCGTGCGTCTGCCCGAAAGCGGGAGAGACTGCCAGCAAGCCGGCGCTGCAAAGGATCGATATACTTCTTTTCAGTTTCATAGTCCTGATTGTTTTATCATAAAACGAGGGTGTCCAACCCGATATACTTCATTCCTCGATCGATATCGCAGAAGGCAACCGGTCATCCCTTAGCGTCTTCCGCCCCCGCCGGTGGCCGACCGGCCTCCGCCGGAAGAACTGCTACCGCCTCCGGAGTAACTGCCCGAAGAACTGCTGCTGCCGGAATAACTGCCCGAACTGCGCGAGGGGCTGCTGTATGACGAAGAATTGCTGCTTGACGACGACGAGGTTCCCCGGCGATAATCGGTCGAAGGAGAGGTGTTCGAACGGCTGCCGGAGTAACTGCCCGAAGAGCCGCTCGTCGTTCCTCGACGGTAGTCGGTCGAGGTGCCTGAAGAGGTTCTTGACCCCGAGGTGGTGCCCGGCGACGTGTTGCGCCGGTAGATCGTCCCCGATCCCGTGCCGCCCGCTCCCGGAAGCGTGGTCGTTCCGTAGGAAGAGGTCCCCCGCCGCGCGGTCGAAGAGGCTGTTCCGGCCGAGGGGGAGGTATACCTGCCGGGAGTGCTTCCCGTCAGGCCCGCACCGCGGCGGCCGCTCGACGAGAATGATCCGTAATTGCCGCTCCCGTAATTGCCGCTCCAGTGTCCTCCGCCCCAATAACCGCCACCCCAGCCCCAGTAGCCGGGAGATCCCCAACCGTAATGGCCTCCCCAGCCCCAATAGGGATCATAGCCCCAACCCCAGGACGAACCCCAATAACCGGGATACCCCCAGGCATAACTCGGGCCGAAATACCAACTGTTCGTTCCCCAGGTCCAGTCCCAATAGGGGCGGTACCAACGGTTCCAACCCCAACCGAGGTTGAGGTTGACCGACGTACCCCAATTGCCGAACATCGAGGTGATGTAGCGGGGCTCCACCCATACCTCGTCGCCCATCAGGATGACGTTGTAAAAGGCGGGGTCGTAGGCCGCGGCTTCGAACGCCTTGTCGCTGTACATCAGCTCGTAGTAACTGCCCGGCAACTTGTAGGAGAGCGAAGAGAAGCCGCGCAGGCGTCGCTCGTACGACTCTTCGTAGGAGTCGGAGAGGATATTTTCCGAGTAATAGCCGTCGCGGCCGGCGGCTTCGATGTCTTGCAGGGTGCGCTGTTCGCGCAACTGTTTGAGGGCTTCGGCCTGCCGGATTTCGGCTTCGCGGTATGCCTGACGGTCGTGAGTGGCGTACAGGTCGTCGAAAGCCGCACCCGATCCGGCCATCCGGACCGTCGTCGTGCAACCGCCCAACAGCAATAAAGCGCCTAACGCCGTGCCGAGGTATTTCATCCTGTTTTTCATCACTGTGATCCCTTGTCTTTAGGTTAATCAAAAACTTATCCTTAAATATACAACGCAAATATGCGGCCATTTGTTACATCTTACCTGCATTCGTTCCTACAAATATAGGTATATTTTCCGACGATCCCGCCGCTGCCGATATACATGAAGATGCCGATCGCCCCTTTTTTGTTGCACGGTTGTGGAAATCGGCAAAAAAGATCTAATTTTGCAAATTCTAAGAGACGATCATGGCAAAAGAACTGAAAGACCTCACCTCGCGGGAGGAAAACTACTCGCAGTGGTATAACGACCTGGTGGTCAAGGCCGGACTGGCCGAAAACTCCGCCGTGCGCGGCTGTATGGTCATCAAACCCTACGGATACGCCATCTGGGAGAAGATGCAGCGCGCCCTCGACGACATGTTCAAGGCCACGGGCCACGTGAACGCCTATTTCCCGCTGTTCATCCCCAAATCGTTCTTCAGCAAGGAGGCCAAACACGTCGACGGCTTTGCCAAGGAGTGCGCCGTGGTGACCCACTACCGGCTGATGAACGACCCGGACGGCCGCGGCGTGGTGGTCGACCCCGACGCGAAATTGGAGGAGGAACTGATCGTGCGCCCGACCTCGGAGACGATCATCTGGAATACCTACAAAAACTGGATCCAGAGCTACCGCGACCTGCCGATCCTGTGCAACCAGTGGGCCAACGTGGTGCGCTGGGAGATGCGCACGCGCCTCTTTCTGCGCACCGCCGAGTTCCTCTGGCAGGAGGGCCATACCGCCCACGCCACCCGCGCCGAGGCCATCGAGGAGACGCAGCGGATGGTGGGCGTTTACCGCGATTTCGCGCAGGACTGGATGGGCGTGCCGGTCGTCGTGGGGCATAAATCGGAAAGCGAACGCTTCGCCGGAGCCGAGGACACGCTCTCGATTGAGGCACTCATGCAGGACGGAAAGGCTTTGCAGTCGGGGACTTCGCACTTCCTCGGGCAGAATTTCGCCCGGGCGTTCGATGTGCAGTTCGCCAACAAGGAGGGGCAGTTGGATTACGTCTGGGCGACCTCGTGGGGCGTTTCGACCCGCCTAATGGGGGCGCTCATCATGGCCCACTCGGACAACAACGGCCTGGTGCTGCCGCCGAAACTGGCGCCGATCCAGGTCGTGCTCGTTCCGATCTATAAAGGGGAGGAGGAATTGAAAAAGATCGTCGAGAGGCTGGACGAGATTGCCGGAGCGCTCAAGGCGCTGGGCGTGAGCGTGAAGGTGGACGACCGCGACAACGTGCGTTCGGGCTTCAAGTTTGCCGAATACGAGTTGAAAGGGGTCCCGGTGCGGCTGGTGATCGGCCCGCGCGACTACGAGAATGGCACCGTCGAGGTGGCCCGCCGCGACACGTTGACCAAGGAGGTACGTCCGGTCGAAGGGTTGTCGGAGTATGTGAAAAACCTGCTCGACGAAATTCAGCAGAATATCTTCCAAAAGGCGTTGAAATTCCGCGAAGAAAACACGACGAAGGTCGACACGTACGACGAGTTCAAACGGGTGCTCGAAGAGAAAGGCGGCTTCCTGCTCGCTCACTGGGACGGCACGGCAGAGACCGAGGAGCGGATCAAGGACGAAACCAAGGCGACGATCCGCTGTATCCCGGTCGATGCCCCCTACGAAGAGGGCGTGGACATGATCTCGGGCAAGCCCTCGAAATGCCGCGTGCTGTTCGCCAAGGCGTATTGATGGGTTCGGTCGAACGGGATCCGATTTTTTCAAAAAAAGTTGCAGATAAAAATTTTAGCATTATCTTTGCCCCGTTGAATAACAGCAAAAGAGAGCACATGAATTTCGCAGCCAACTATTTCGGTTTTTATTTTTACTTCTATTTTAGCAAAAATAGACCGGGACTCTGTGGCTGATCGTGAAAGGAAATCGCAAACGAAAACCATAAAAAAGGAAATCCCGGTCGGAAGATCGGGATTTTTTGTTTAAAAGAAATCCGTATGAACGAAGACGTAATCAAACAAATTCCCGGCACCCCGCGGGTTGCCATTCAGGGCGGCGAGGCCAGTTTCCACGAGATCATCGCCCACCGGACGCTGGGGCCGAATATCGAGGTCGTCCCCTGCGCCACTTTTCGGAAAGTGGCCGCCGCCGTCGAGAACGGCACCGCCGATGTGGCCGTCATGGCGATCGAAAACTCCATCGCCGGAAGCATCCTCGCCAATTACAGCCTGTTGCAACGGGGTACGCTGAAGATCGTCGGCGAAGCGTATCTGCATATTTGTCAGCACCTGATGGTCAATCCGGGAGTAACGTTGGAGGATATTCGGGAGGTGCACTCCCATCCGATGGCCCTGCAACAGTGCAACGATTTCCTCGACGAGCACGACTGGAAGTTGGTCGAGGCGGCCGATACCGCGCTGAGCGCCAAAGAGATCGCTGCTTC
>QMCD01000706.1_pt1 | contig 22911 bp, 19 predicted proteins | sample 1821841 | NCBI WGS metagenome assembly QMCD01 (sample SAMN01991225, study PRJNA193472) | Termite gut metagenome, whole genome shotgun sequencing project. | isolation source: worker | host: Macrotermes natalensis
CAACAGCCGAACCGGCTACGGAAGCTCCCGCCGCCGACGCAAGGGTTATTCGCATGGGCTGCACCAGCCCCGAAGAATCCAACTTTGGCCAAGGCATGAGAATGTTTGAAAGACTGTTTGAAGAATACACAAACGGCGCTTTCGACGTACAGCCTTTCCCGAATGCGCAGCTGGGCAACGAGCGCGACCTGGTTGAAGGCGTTGGCATGGGCACCATAGAAATGTGCGTTACGTCCACAGGCCCGATCGTTAACTTCTCGAAAGACATGATGCTGCTCGACCTGCCGTACGTTATCCTCGATACGCCGGAAGGCCTCGCGAAGGCATACGAGTTCATGGACGGCCCGATAGGCGCGAAGATGCTCGCCAGCCTGGAAGCCAGCAACATTAAAGGCCTCGGCTTCTGGGAGAACGGCTTCCGTAACATCCTCAATTCCAAGAGGGAAGTTAAAACCGTCGAAGATCTCAAGGGCTTGAAGATCCGTACGATGGAAAACGAGATTCACATGGCCATCTATAACGAGAACGGCGCTTCCGGTATTCCTATGGCCCATACCGAAGCCTTCACGGCTCTTCAGCAAGGCGTTATCGACGGCATGGACAACATCCTTGGCGGCTTCTGGCTCCAGGGCTCCTATGAAGTTGCCAGGTACCTCACGATGAGCAAGCACTTCTATTCGCCGGCCGTCTGCCAGATGAACCTCGATCTGTACAACAGCCTCTCGCCGGAGCACCAGGACGCCCTCAAGCGCGCGATTCTCGAAACCAGCAAATGGGAGCGCGAGTTCACGGCGCAGGTCGACGCGGAATACAAGCAGAACATGATCGACGCTGGCCTCACAGTCACCGAAGTGGACTTCGAGGAGTGGAAAAAGGCCGCGCAGCCCCTGTACGACAAGTACCTCCCGAGCATTCCTGCCGAATACGTTGAAGGCCTGATGGGCTAAAAGTCAGTAAGGATCGGAACCGCCGACTTACGCTAGCCGGCGGTTCCGCGCCGATTTAATACAATCCTGTAGGATTGGAGGGCGAAATGAAAAAATTTCTCGTGCATTTTGAAGAGAATCTCTGCGTCATTATGCTGCCGATTATGACTATACTCGTAGTGCTATCCGTATTTGGCAGATACACGGGTCTGTTTCTGTTGAACTGGGCGGAGGAAACCGTCCGCTATATGTATATCTGGCTCGCTTTCTTAGGCGTCGGCGCTGCGGCGAAAACGGACTCGCACTTCCGCGTGGGGGCGTTGGTGGAGTCTCTGAAGCCAAAAGCGAAAGTAGTCGCCTCGTATATTTACAATGGGCTGACGCTTGCCTTTTTAGTCGCGCTAATCGTGATTTCCTTTAATCTTCTGGAGCGGCTGGCGTCGATGAATCAGCTTACGCCTATGCTAAGGCTCCCCATGGGAGTTGCCTATGGGGCGATCCCCGTTGGTTGTATACTGATGATCCTGCGTACGGTTCAACGTCTTTACGAAGAATATAAAGAGCGCAAATCCGGTAAAACGGATGTTGCTGAAAAGGAGGCTGACGCCACATGACGGAAATGTTAATTACCTTGTTCGGCGTGCTGTTCGTCATGCTGGCTATCGGGGTTCCTATTTCTATCTCGCTGGGAATTTCGGCGCTCGTCGCGTTCATGATATTCGAGCCGAATACGGCGCTTGTGGTTATTCCCCAAAGAATGTTTACCACGGCCGACAACTACGTCTTCCTCGCCGTTCCGTTTTTCATGTTATCGGGTGAATTAATGCTAAATGGGGGCATATCGGAAAAGCTGATCAACTTTGTTAAGGTCGTGCTTTACCGTGTGCCCGCGAACTTGGCTTGCGTCACGACCGCCGCTTCCGCATTCTTCGGCGCGATTTCGGGCTCCAACCCCGCTACTGTCGCCGCTATCGGAGGCATCATGGTGCCGGGTATGATAAAAGACGGCTATCCGAAGGAAAAAGCCGCGGCTATAGCCGCTTCCGCCGGAACGCTGGGCGTTATCATACCGCCGAGTATTCCTATGGTTACCTACTCGATTACGGCTTCCGCGTCGCTGGGCGCGATGTTTATCGCCGGCATTTTTCCCGGCATCATACTGGCGCTGGTCATTATGGGCGTAAGCATCGCTACATGCCGTAAGTACGATACCGGCGTTCGCGAGAAGGTTACCTTCCGCATGATGGGTAAGGCGACCGTCGACGCGCTATGGGGGCTCATGATGCCCGTTATCATCCTGGGCGGCATCTATAGCGGTATTTTTACGCCTACGGAGGCCGCCGCCGTATCGTGCGTATACGCGTTTATTATCAGTAAATTCGTATACAAAAAGCTGGAGAACAAGGATATTCGCCCCATACTCGTCCGCTCGGCCATCAATTCGGGTATTTGCATGCTCGTTTTGGCGCTGTCCGCGCCGTTCTCTTGGCTTATGACCAGCAGCGGCCTGCCCGGCATGATCGCCGAAGGCATGGTTACGCTTTTCAACAGCCGTATCATGATTCTGCTTTCCATCAACGTTATGCTGCTCTTCCTGGGCTGCTTCTTGGAGACGCAATCTATCATACTGCTGGTTACCCCGATTTTGTTGCCGGTCGCGGTTCAGCTGGGCATTCATCCGATCATGCTGGGCGTAATCATCATCGTAAATACCTCCGTCGGCATGATTACGCCGCCTATGGCCGTTAATCTCTTCGTCGCCAGCCGCGTATCGGGCTGTACGATAGAGGGAATTAGCAAGAAGATCATACCGTTCCTTATCGCGGAAACAGTGGCGCTGCTCATTATGTCCTATTTCCCCGAAGTCGTGTTGTGGTTCCCGCGTCTTTTAGGCGCGATATAGCGTAAAGACACATATTTCATAAGGAGCCAAGCAAGATTATTATGAACGATTCCTATTTTAAGCGTGTGCAGAAGCAAACCGCGACGAAGCTATGGATAAACAACGTCACTCCTATAGAGGCGCAATGGGCGATCGACATCGGGGCCACAGGATGTACTCAAAATCCATCCTACCCATGGAAGATGCTGAATCATCCCGACTACAAGGAGCATACCGTCGGTCTGCTCGATAAGATCATCGCGCGCGAGAGTGACGACGATATGGTTATATCCGAGCTTCAAGCGGAACTGGTACAGGAAGTCGCGAAGGTGTTCCTGCCGGTATACGAAGCGTCTATGGGCCGTATGGGCTATGTCACAATCCAGGAGAACCCGTTCCTGGAGAATAAGGATTTCATCGTGGAGCGCGCGTATCGCAACCGCGGAGAATATCCGAACATCATGGTAAAAATCCCGGCGACTGTCGGCGGGCTGGAGGCCATCGGCGAAATAGTGAAAAACGGCGTGCCTTTCTGCGCGACGGAAGTCATGAGCGTCGACCAGGCCGAGACGGTTTGCAAGCTGTATCACGATGCTTGTATGGGCGCAATGCATCCTCCCGTGGGTACATTGGCGCATATCGCCGGTATTTTTGACGAACAGCTCGCCAATACGGTCAAGCGCGAGGGTATAGACATCTCTTCCGACGTCCTATGGCAGGCCGGTATCGCGGTCGCGAAGAAAATATACCAGATTGTGAAAACGCATTGGCCGGAAATAGGTTTCGTAAGCGGCGGAGCGCGCGGATTGCATCATTTCACCGAAATGGTCGGCGCGGATTGTGCGGTAACGATCAACTGGGGAGGTACGGCGGATACGCTGATCAATAACGATCCGCCTGTGGTACAGCGGTTCTTGCAGCCCGCGCCCCACGAAGTGATCGACGAGCTATGCTTGAAAGTGGAGGAGTTCCGGAAGGCTTACTTCAAGAATTCGCTCAAGCCGGAAGAGTATGAGTCGTTCGGTGCGGTTGTTTTGTTCCGCACTCAGTTCGAAAAAGCATGGCAGAGCGCGCGTGAATACGTCGCGAACCGCCGCGCTCAGTTACATGGCTAAAGAATCTTACGCATAGATAGTTGGGCCGCCGGCTTTAAGCAAGGCGGCCCAACTTTTTGCAGCCGGATATATTAGAAATACCGTATATATTAAATATAGAATGGAAATGTAAAAATCTAAACATATCCATAAAACAATTATTGTGCGCTATAATAAAATAATTATATAAATATATTGACAAATAACTAATGCGACGTTAAGATTAGACTGACATTCAGTCAATACCGGGAAGGAGGAGGCGCATGAGGACAGTTAAGGCCGCCGATGTACGCAAATCCGAGATATTAGACGCTGCCGGTGCGCTTTTCAACCAAAAGGGCTACGACGCGACTACGATCAGCGATATCATTAATAAGCTAGGAGTAGCGCGGGGGCTCGTATACTACCATTTTAAATCCAAAGAAGAAATATTAGACGCGTTGATAGAGCGCACCGGCACGGAGTTCTTGGCCGCTGCAAAAAGAATTGCCGAGGATAAAAGCATACCGGTGTTCGAGCGCCTGTTCCAAACACTCCTGGCCATGAACGCAAAGGGCAACGACGAGGAAATCGAAGCTACGGCAGAGCAAATGCATAAGCCGCAAAACGCATTGATGCACCAAAAGTCCCACATGCTGATGATGGCGGGTATCCCGCCCATTCTGATGGAGATCATATCAGACGGCATCGCGGAGGGCCTGTTCGATACGCCCTATCCATACGAGAGCCTGGAAATGATCGTTGCGCATGTTAATACCGTGTTCGATTCTTGTGTGGATTTATACTCGCCAGAGGAGCTCCTTGTGCGTATTAACGCCTTCATTTTCAACATAGAACGGCTGCTTGGCGCGGCGTCCGGCAGTTTCGAGCCAATAAAAAGAATGTTCGCTACGGCGGATAATAATTACGATACAAGGGCCGGTACGGAGAATAAAGGGGATTAATTATGTATTCAAAGCTCATCAAAAACGACATACGGAAAAGCAAGCTGATTACTTTAGCCGTTACGGCATTCATTCTCATCGCGGCGATGCTTACGGCCTTGGCGGCGACGCTTGCGGTGAATCTATTCGGCGCGGTGGACAATATGCTGCAAGTATCGAAGTCGGTCGATTTTGTACAGATGCACACCGGCGATGTGGATATGGAGCAATTGAGAAGCTTCGTTAGCTCGCAGCCAAGCGTAGAAGACTTTCAAGTGCTGCCGTTTCTCAATATCGACGGGGCCGAGATCGTAATAGGAGACGGATCGCTTTCGGACATAGCTCAGGACAACGGCTTTTCCGTACAGAGCGCTAAATTCGACTTCCTGCTCGATTTAAATAACGAGCTTATTCAGCCAAAGGACGGCGAAGTCTATTTTCCCATCTACTATATGCAAGAAGGCGCGGCAAAGCTGGGAGATAAGGTCGTTATCAATGGCGTCGAATTTACTATGGCGGGATTTTTGAGGGATTCCATGATGAACGCGGCGCTAACATCCTCAAAGCGATTCCTTGTGAGCGAGGCCGGTCTGGAAAAAATCCGCGGCTATGGGCAGATGGAGCAGCTTATCGAGTTTCGTCTAAAGGACGGCGTTGCGCCTTCGGAATTCGAGGCCGCGTATATCGGCGCGGGGCTTCCGGCAAACGGTCCGCCCGCAATCACGCGCATGCAGATAGCGCTGATGAACGGCATCACGGACGGCATTATGATCGGCGTGCTGGCGCTTATCGTCATACTCGTCATCATAGTGGCGTTTCTGTGCATCCGATTCACGCTTTTGGCAAAAATCGAGGAGGATTACAAGGAAATCGGCGTTTTGAAAGCTATTGGAATGCGGGTGGGCGAAATTAAAAAGCTCTATCTGGCGAAATACGGCGCAATCGGCTCAATCGCCTGTGCGCTTGGGTTTTTGCTATCAATGCCGCTCGCAGAGCCGTTCATGCAAAATATCCGCCTATACATGGGCGAAAGCGACCGGCAGCTTGCCGCCTTGCTTTGCGGCCTTGCGGGAGCGGCAGTGATTTTCGGCGTAGTCGTACTATATGTAAACGGAGTGCTGCGGCGCTTCAAGAAAATATCGGCGGCGCAAGCGGTACGCTTCGGCGCCCCGCAGGAGAAGTCAAAATCGGCGAGAAGCTTTCGTTTCAGCGGCATTCGCCTCTTTTCACGAAATATATTTCTCGGTATCAAGGATATTCTTGCCCGCAAAAAGCTTTACGTTACGATGCTGACGGTGTTTATCATCTCGTCATTCATCATGATCGTGCCGCAAAATATTTATAACACGATTTCGGACAAGAGCTTTGTCACATACATGGGTATGGGCATGTGCGACGCCAATTTATATATCAAACCTACTCAGTCGCAGGACGTTATTCCGAAAGCAAACGAGGCGGCCGGCATATTGGCAAACGACGCGGATGTTGCAAAATACGCCATGATAACAACAAAGATGTTCGACATGAAAGCGGACGACGGCTCTACGCGAAAGCTAAGAATAAGCTTGGGAGACCATTCGGCATATCCCATTGCTTATTCGCAAGGAACGGCTCCGACTACAGAATCGCAGATCGCCATCTCATCGCTGTACGCGGACGATCTTGCCAAGACGATCGGCGATGAAATCGTATTATCGGCCGGCGGCGCTGAAAAACGGCTTACTGTCTGTGGGATATGCTCCGATATAACCAGCGGCGGCAGGACGGCACAAGCCATCTTCGATATTGAACCCGGCGATATTCTATCCGTCGGCATCCCTGTATCCTTCCGCGCGGGAGTGGACGCTAATGCAGCCATAGCGCGATATAAAGGGCAGTTTCCATTCGCTCAAGTCTACGGTATCGAGGAGAATATCGACCAGATGTTCGGCTCTGTAATAGACGCGATGAAGCTGGCTTCCTACGCCGCGATTGGCATAGCGGCGCTGCTGACGATATTGGTCACGGCGCTGTTTATGAAGATGCTAGTGACAAAGGATCGCTACTCCATAGCGATACTGAAAACGTTGGGCTTTAAATGCGCAGACATTCGAAAGCAGTATCTGACGCGTTCAATTGTCGTGCTAGTGTTAGGCGTGATACTCGGGACAGTACTAGCTAATACGCTCGGCGAGTATGTTGGCGTAGCTATTCTATCCGCGTTCGGCGCGTCATCGTTTAACTTTGTGGTCAACCCGCTGTTCGCGTATATCGTTTCTCCGCTGCTCATCGCCGTATGCGTATATATCGCGACGATGCGCGGCGTATCGGATATTACCCCGCTAAAAATTTCCGAACATATCAAGGAGGCGTAAGCTGTGAATAAAATAATTACTGGGAAAAACGTTGTAAAGACATATGGCGAGGCAAATGTATTAAACGGAGTGAACGCGGAGATAGCAAAAGGCGAATTTGTCGCGGTTATGGGGCCGTCCGGCTCCGGGAAATCGACGCTATTGTTTGCGCTTTCCGGCATGGACGACGTCTCGGATGGTTCGGTGATGTTTTGCGATACAGAGCTTTCAAGCTTGAAAGAGCACGAGCTTGCGGACGTTCGCCGCGCGAAGATGGGCTTTATCTTCCAGCAGCCCACTATGCTGAAGAATCTTAACATCTTGGACAATATCCTTCTTCCGGCCATGAATGCCGGAAAGAAGGATACGGCCAAGCTCTTGCAAAAAGCTAAAGCGCTGATGAAGAAGACGGGCATAGACGGGCTGGAGAACAGGGATATCACCGAGGTTTCAGGCGGACAGCTCCAGCGGGCGGGCATCTGCCGCGCGCTTATGAACGAGCCGGAAATTCTTTTTGCGGACGAGCCGACAGGCGCGCTCAACTCAAAATCTGCGGAAGAGATCATGGACTTGCTGGCGAACCTAAACGAGGAAGGCACGGCCATATTGCTGGTAACGCACGACGCAAAGGTCGCAGCCCGCGCTGACAGAATTTTGTTTACGAAGGACGGGAATTTCGTCTTTGAACTTTCGCTGCAAAGATCTAGCGGAATGGATATGGAAGCGAGAGTGGAAAAAGTGCTCGCGCAGATGGCGGCTGTAGGTATTTAGAGTCTTTATGAAGCGCCCGCCCCTTTGCCAAAGGAGCGGGCTTGCCGGAGGCCGCGTACGGTTATCGGCGCTAAACGTCACGAAGCTCCAAGAGAAACGATAGGTATATTTGTACGTACAGTGTTGTCTTCCGATATTATGTCGCCCGCGGAAGATGTTACGGTATATGTGTTGTCGAGCGATCCCGCCGCTTTTGGAGACACCTTGCCTCTAATAAGCACTTTCGCCGATGAGCCGCCGGGAATGCCGCCAAGAGCATGACTGCCGGGCCACGGCCGCCAGATATTGCCGCAGTCCGTTGAGTATTCCACGTTTGTCAGGCTGGGCGGAGGCGCGTAGCCAACAGTGGGGAACGCCGCGGCGGAGCCGTTATTCCTCACGGTAACGGCGGTCGTCACCGTGTCGCCGGGCTTCGGATTGGCGTTGTCGGTTATCGCGGCTGTCACTAGCTTGGCCGTGCCGCTGTATTCAACATTCGTAAGTTCATAGGGCGGCGTATTGGAAACCGTCACTTTCGCCATTTTTGTTAATCTCCCTTAGCATTAATTTGACATAGGCAATAAAAGCGGTAGGGTTACCGCCCGGCTATGTAGAGCTTGCGAGATTTGCTTTAGTAAAACAGCGGCGAGACGGATAAGAAAGAGAGCTGCTAAATTATAATATTCGCGGGCGGTTTGGGATGATACTAACACGTCGAAATAAGATGCGATTTTCAACAGAAAATGCGGCTTTCAGCTTGGGGCGTGTGGATTTCGGTTGTCGATGTTGCGATATCGAAGAAGTAGTGTTTTAGTACTTTTGCATGTTGCCGTAAAATAATTACGGATGTCGTTGACTATATCCCGAAAACTGGTCTATACTGTAATTATGCGGGAGGTGCTATCATGCTCAAGCTATTTGAAGTGTCGGGGTATAAAAACTTCGATAAAAAAATAACGTTAGATTTCTCCGATGTTCACGACTATCAGTTTAATACGGAATGCATTAACGACGGATTGCTCGGGAAGATTTTAATATACGGGAAAAACGCGATCGGCAAATCGAATTTTTGTAAAGCGCTGCATGATGTCTATCAGCATATCCAATATGCACAGCCCGATGAATACGATCCGACATACTTAAATGTCGACAGCAAGAATGATTATGCGGAATTTCGATACGTGCTGTGGTTGGATAAGCATACGGTCGAGTATACTTACCGAAAAACCGCATATAAAAAGCTTGTTTATGAAAAGGTCATTATTAATGATAAGCTGTTGTTTGTAGTCGACAAACGCAACCCGCAGGACATGCAGATTGCTGGCTTAGAGGAATTGGCTCCTAGCTTAAATAAAAGCTTTGCAGATTTTGAGCAGGTCGATTGCGCATTAAATTATGTTGTTGCCAATACTCCGTTGAATTATTTGGATCCGCTGAAGCAGGCGTATGATTTCCTTCGGCTTAGCTACTTGGATTGTACGAGTGAAAGTTTGAAACGTACCGGCCGTTTCTTTTCTGCTCAAATTGTCGACCATCCTGAAATCCTGCCAGCGCTCCAAGAATTTTTGTGCGCAGCGGGCATTTGTGATACCTTGGCCATTTTAGAAGATCCGACAGGAAAGAAAAAATTATACTTTAATACGAATCCCGAGAAGCCGCTCCTGTTTGATGATGCTGCCTCAACCGGCACCAAGGCTCTGTGTACCTTTTTTTATATGTATTCTTTTCTCAGTGAATCGGAATTAACCGGCACTTTTATTTTAGATGAATTCGACGCGTATTATCACTACGAGCTCTCAGAAAATATCGTAAGAATGAGTAAGTCGCTTAAAAATATGCAGGTCATCTTCACCACCCACAACACCACCCTTATGTCCAACGACCTGATGCGGCCCGACTGCCTTTTCATTCTGACTAAAGACGGCTTAACGTCGCTTGTCAACGCAACGACGAGGGAACTTAGGGAAGGACATAATCTTGCGAAACTGTATATGGGTGGCGATTTCAATGTCTAGCGGCAGAATGCTCATAGTCGTTGAGGGTGAAGATCCGGATATTGCGCTGATGGAAAAGCTGCTAAACATCTACGGCATAGCCGTAAACCGCGATATCATCCCCTACGGCACCAACATCCATAATCTGTGCCGCTCATTGCTCCGTGAAAAAGATATTACCGACGTCGATTTGCGGCTCCATCTGCGCGAACACGAGAAGGATCCGGAAAAGAAAGCCATCTTTGAGCATAGGTTTTCCGAAGTCCTTCTAATATTCGATTTAGATCCACAGGATTCGTCTCTATCACGCAAAGAGCTTTTGAGGTTAACGAACCACTTTGCAGAATCGACCGAATCGGGCAAATTGTATCTCAACTACCCAATGATTGAGGCGTTTTACCATATGAAGAGTATCCCTGACGCGGACTATGACAATCGAACGGCGTCGCTAAAAGAGCTTAAAGCCAGGCAATACAAGCCGCGCGTCGACCGCGAGAGCCGTAACGGCAGGAAGCGCAGCCTATTTGCCACCGATAAAAATGAATGCGATTGTGTTATTCGGCAGAATATCGATAAAGCGTGGCTGTTAGCGACGGTATATCAGCAGGCGGAAGATATACGCGACAATGCTCCGTCGCAATCAGCGATATTGAGCGGTCAGTTGGACAAACTGAGCAGCGAGGGAGTTGTCTCGGTTCTTTGTACATGCCCGTTCTATATATCCGATTACAACCCGGATTTGATACGCCAGTATTCTGCCGCCGATAGCTCTACCAATACTTAACTAAGAAGTAAATGACGCAAAGGAATTTTTTCTATATGCCCAACGCCACCGTTACCGTACACAGGCTTCAAAGCCCACATCAGTCTTCCAGCTTTACCGAGTTCCAGCCGCTGAACTTAGCCTTGTGCGAGGAGCTTTTTTCGGCGGTCGCGGCGATTTTTGACGCGGCGGGGGGGGCGGGGCTGCTAAAAAAGAGCGGCGACGTTTACCTAAAGCCAAACGGTATCGATTCTAAGCCGTATGCGCATACCCGCCCGGAGCTTCTGGAAGCGGTTTTCCGCTACTGGAGGGAGCGGGGTGCGCGGCGGATATTTCTTTTTGAAAACGCGACCCAATCAAACTTTACCCGCATGGTCTTTGCCATTACGGGTTATAGCAAAATTTGCAGGCAATACGGCGTAAAGGAAGTCTACCTCGACGAAGAGAAGTCCGTGCGCTTTGAATTCAAGGGGCGTCTCCCGGCGGCGGAGAACAGCGGCGGATACTGCGGAACCACATTCGAAATACCGCTGTTTATAGTTGACAATTTGATTGAGCGAGCAGACGAGAACCTCTATATCAATCTGCCCAAGCTCAAAACCCACTCTATGGCCGGGGTGACTCTGGGCATAAAAAATCAATGGGCCTTTCCACAGCAAAACGACCGCCGGAGCGACCATAACTATAATTTGCCCCATAAGCTTGTGGACGTGCTGGGCTACATACAGCCGGATTTTACCCTAATAGAGGGCGTCGAGGGTACCGTCCACGGACACTATCCTGTAACGCGCTTCGCTGATGAATGCGTAAAGCCCTTTCGCGTATTGATCGGAAGCGATAACGTCGTCGCGGCGGATCTAGCCGGCGCGCGGCTATTCGGCCTTACGGCGGAGGATGTTCCGCACCTTGAGATCGCAATGGAGCGCGGGTACGGCAAGGACGTGAAGAGCTTTGAAGACATCGAGATAATCGGTGATATTTCAGATTTTGACGAAAAATACGAAACGGATCTGCTGCCAAAATTTCCGGACGACGTAACGGTTTTAAAAGGCAAAGAGCGCCTATGCCGCGAAGGCTGCAAAAACAATCCTTTGACGCTTTTACAGGTGCTGGCTTATGATTATGGCGGTAAGGGCGGATGGACTATGGTTATGGGCAAGGGCCATGATCCTGCCGAAATTGACGCCGTTATGGGCCGCGTATTGGTTATGGGGCGTTGCGCGCGCGCCGAGATCGGCGATAGGCTTATACGCCGGCTTGGCAAAAAGAACGTATATTTCAGTGGTCACTGCAACGATCTTTGCGCTACGCTTAACGCCATGTGCCATCTGATGGGCGTTAGTCCGCTAAAGCTCGCTCCTATGCCGTTTATTCAAGCGCTCGGGCTCTTTATGGCGTCAAAGCTGCGCGGCACCAAGGCAAATATCCCATTCCTGCTTGCGGATAAGATCAAAGCCGTTTGACGGCGTACCAGACGGTAATTAGAGGTGTCAAATGGGACTGGTATTCAACATTCAGCGCTTCAGTACAAGAGATGGCCCCGGCATCCGTACAACTGTCTTCCTAAAAGGCTGCAATCTCAATTGCGCTTGGTGCCACAATCCGGAAGCGATAGCTCCGCAGGCGCAGCTGCAATTCTTTTTCGAAAAATGCAGCCAATGCGGGCGCTGCGCCGCTGCTTGCGCCAAAGGGGCGCATGGCTTTAATGCGGGAGCGCATACTTTCAATCGCGAGCTCTGCAATGCGTGCGGCGCTTGCATAGAGAGCTGCTATTCCGACGCGCTCAGGCTGGCCGGTGCGGAGATGACGGCGCAAACGGTAATCGAAGTCGTCCTAAAGGACAAGCGCTTTTATGATCAATCGGGCGGGGGGCTTACCATATCGGGCGGCGAACCGCTGATGCAGCGCGGTTTTACGCTGGAACTGCTCCGGGCGGCGAAGGCTCACGGGATTCATACCGCAATAGATACGGCGGCGTTGGCCGAATTTTCCGTTTTCGAAAAGCTGCTTCCCGAGGCCGATCTGATTTTACTCGACATAAAGTGTATGGATCAACCGCTGCATAAGCGATTGACAGGCGCGAGCAACGAAATAATACTGGATAACGTAAAGAGGCTCGTAAAAATGAGAGTGCCGCTGATCGTTAGAATACCACTGATTGGCGGTATAAACGACGACGCGCAAAACGCTTCCGAAACAGCCGCAGTTCTTAGAAACGGGAACGTCCTAAAGGTGGAGCTTTTGCCATATCACAGCCTTGGCGTTTATAAAGCGTCGAGTATCGGAAAAACAATGCAAAAGTTTTTGACGCCGCCCAGCGAGCGTCTGGCCGCGTTTGCCGGCCATTTTAAATGTGAGGTTACGTATTAAAATCTAAAAAGGGGCGATGGACAATGACTGCATCTCAATTGATGGAGCGCGTGCAAGAGGATCTTCGCAAGGATTATCGTCTGACGTTCATGGAGCGGGTTCGCTTATTGCTGGAAACGGAGGATATGTTTACGGATAGCCCCCCGGCATTGCGATATGCGAGTACGCTTCGTCATATTTTATCCGGAATCTCAAAGCCGGTTCGCCCGGACGAGGCTATTTTGGGCTCGGTTAATGAAGAGATACCTTCGGAAGAGGAGCGGCTTGAGGTTGAGCGGCGGTATGAAATTTGGTGGGATATCCCGCTCGAAGAGATACAGAAAAAGATGCTGTTCTATTACTCCGACGAATGGCGCAAGTGCCGCGCTCCTTGGTTTATCAGCTTGGGGCATCTTGCTTTAGACTGGGAGTCGCTTATCGGGGAAGGGCTCGGGGGCTTGCGCGCGAAAGCACTAAAAAGGCTTGAAAACGAGACGGAATCCGCAAAGCGGTCTTTTTTGAGCGGAGCCGTCCAATGCTATGAAGCTATCACAGAGTATATTTTGAGCTATGCTCAAGCCGCGAAAGCCGCGGGCGCGCCGCTTCAGGGCGAAAGGCTAGAGCGCGTCGCTTCCGGACCGGCAAAAAGCTTCGCGGACGCGCTTCAGCTGATCTGGAGCGTCACGCTTGTAGCGCAGAAAGTATGCGGCTGCGGCGTTTTAAACTTTAGCCGTATGGATCAATACTTGTATCCGCTCTATGCTCAAGACACTGGGAGCGGCGTTTTGACGCGCGAGGCGGCTTTGGAATTAATACGGGAGTTCTATTTTAAAAATAACGAGATCATGGCCGCAATAGACCATATGTCCATCGAAACAACCGAAGTAAAGCATACGCTGGAGGTTACCTTCGACGACCCGAATTATCTTACGCTGGGGGGGCTATTGCCAAGCGGTGCTTCCGGTGTAAACGAGCTCTCCTATTTGATGGTACAAGCCGCGCATGAGCTTAGGCTGCGCAATCCGTTTATAGTGGTGCGGTACCATTCCGGTATCGACGGACGTTTCCTCGATAAAGTATGCGCGGCCATGCGCGATAACGCTACGCTCGTCATCTATAACGACGAGACGATGATCAAGGCGCTGAAAGAGTTTGGCGTCAAGGAGCCGGAAGTCTACGACTATGGCTTTTTCGGATGCAACGATCCCAACATTCCCGCGGAAGAAGGCGGCTTGAGACAGCTTTGGTTCAACCTTGCGAGGCCGTTGGAGCTGGTATTGAATAGGGGCGATTATCCGCTTGAGCCCAAAGGCGATAATGTGCAAAAGGACTGCGAATTTCCCCTGTACGACCGCATGACCAGCATAATGCGCGGCGCGTATTACGGCGTCGATATGGGCGATGTCGACGCGATTAGCGATATGGCAGAGTTCATGAGGCGCTATCGCGAACAGGTGCGGTATCTTATGCGGGAATTCCGCAAGGGATTTGAGCGGGATATGGCGCTGGAGCGTTCGCTAACGGACGGACGTATGCGCATTGAGGATTGCTTTCTTCGCGGCACGGTGGACGCCGCTAAAAGCTGGACGTTCGGCGGAACAAAATATCATAAAATCGTCAATCAAGCCGTGGGGCTCGCGACTGTGGCCGATAGCCTCTACGCGATAGAAAAACTCGTCTTCATCGATAAGCGCATGAGCATGAGCGAGCTCGCCGCCCTTTTGCGAAGCGATTACGCGGGCAATGATGAAATGCCGCTTTTCCTAAAAAAAAGAATCGATAAGTTTGGGAACGATCTGGATCATGTGGATCGCTATGCGGCCGAAATAGCCGATATTTTTGCCGGCGAGATGCTTTTGGCCAACGGCCCGGAATATCTGTATCAAATGTGGCCGACGATATCCTCCGACCGCGCGTTTACGCTAATGGGAACGTTTATCGGCGCGACGCCGGACGGCCGCAAGGCGCGAGAACCATTGAGTGAAAATCAGTCTCCGGCCGAAGGTATGGATGTATCCGGACTAACGGCGCTTTTGAATTCGGTTTCGAAGCTGCCGTTTAGGCGTATTACAGGGGGTCCGCTCAATATCCGCGTCCATCCGGGCTCCGTCGCGGGAGAGGAAGGCCTAAAGGCGCTTGCGGCGCTGCTGCGTACATATCTGGAGAGCGGTGGGATGCAAATCCAGATGAACGTCGTAGACGCCAAGACTCTTCGGGAAGCCCAGAAGAATCCTGACGCCTACCGCGGGCTTTGCGTCCGGGTTACAGGCTACAGCGCGTTTTTCACGCAAATGGGCAAGCAAGCGCAAGAGGAGTTGATCCGGCGTACGGAGCTGTGCAATTAGATAAACGCTGATCAACTGTAGGGGCGGATGGCAATCCGCCCGCAGATTAGGCTCGGGACGATTGCCATCGTCCCCTACATTCGCTTTAATCATCGTTTTCTTAGATTCGCGTTTTGATAGAGCGATAAATCGGCCTTACTGAAACTTGCCGATCGCGGCTGTCGCTTCTTCACAAAAGCGCATTATATGATCCCGGATAAAAGCATCCGGCGCAAGCGAGTCGTCCAATATCAGGGCCGTCATATCCATGCCAAAGCTGCAAGTGACGACCTCGTCGCATTCCCTCGGCGCATAAAACGTGGCGTTTGCGCGCCGCCGTCCAAGCGCCGCTAAGTCGAAGCGCTTTTTTGGCGTACATTGCGAAGCGTAGGCCGCAATCAGCGCCCGCGCCAGCTTTGGCTTTGACGACGTATCCATCAAAAGCTTATCCGCGTCGCAAAGCCAGTCTAAACTCCGCCACACCTCGCAGCCATAGAGCTTTTTGGGGCGCACGTCTTTCGGCAGAGCGCGGATGGCCTCTATAACGCGCAGAGAAACGGCTAAATGCGTTTCGTGCTTATCCGCGAGGTTATGAGTATAGACCTCATCGGGGGCGCAGCGCTCCAGCAGCGCGACTATATCGGCAATTGCATCCTTTGTATTGCGAACGCGCTCGCTGCTGTATTCCAGCTGGGCTACGAACGAATAGCGCCCAATTTCGGCGGCTTTAAGCTGCTCCGCGGATCTATCGGCGTGGATTTGCTCGTTGGTATAGTTCCTGTATTTACCCGAACGCGGAGCGCCACCACCGTCGGTTAATATGACGGCGGAAAACCATTGATCCTTGGAGTCATAACATTTTGCGATAGGGCCGTACGCCATGATTTCGCCGTCGTCTTGATGCGCGGCAATGCACAGCGCGGTCGTTCTTTTCAAAGCCTCGTTAACGCTAGCCCTATCAGGCACAAATATGTTGGCCTGTTCGTTTTTGAATTTCAAAATATCTGTTCTCCCATTTTGTACTATTGCCCGAATAAATGCAGCACTTCTTTTTTATACGGCAGGCTGGCGATTATGCCCGGACGGGAAACGGCGATTCCCGATATGGCAACGGCGAATTCCGCCGCGCCGACACAGCTTCTGCCTTGCACGACGCCCGCCGCAAACGCGGCGTTGAACGCGTCGCCCGCGCCCGTTGTGCTCACGACGTCTACCTTGCTTGCCTGTATGGAGGTAAACGCGCCGCCGGAGGATATCGCCGCGCCCTTTTCGCCCAGCGTTATGACGACATTTTTCGCGCCTTTTTCATGAAGCTTTTGCATAGCTAAACGCACGTCGAGCGGCTCCGAAGGATCGGCGTCCGTAAGAATAGCCGCCTCCGTTTCGTTCGGCGTGATATAATCCACCTTGCGAAATAATTCGTCCGGCACGAATCTGGCGGGCGCCGGATTATACACGATAGGGATCCCATGGCTATGACCGATTTCAACCGCCTTTAAGAGCGCTTCGGTCGTGATTTCGTTTTGCAGCAGCAATATTTCGCTTTTTATGATGGTTTCGGCGTGCGCCTCGATATCCGCCGGAGTCACGCTGCGGATCGCCCCGGGATACACCATGACAAGGCTTTCCTTTAGCGCAGTGTTCACAACGAACGCGCACGCCGTCTTTTGACCGGGATATACGATTATTCGGCGCTCTTCAATTTGTTCATCCTTTAGGTACGCGTCGCACAAAGCCCCGAACTCGTCGTCGCCAACGGCCGTTATGAAAGCGACGCTCTCGCCGAGCCGGGACGCCGCGACGGCTTGATTATACCCCTTTCCGCCCGGCTCCGTTTCCAGCCCCAGCCCCTCCACCGTTTCGCCGGGAAAAGGGAACCGGCTGACGTCCATCAACAAAGAAAAACCGTAGTGGCCAATTACTGTGATTCGCCCCATAAAACATCCTCTGTTCAGTTTAATAGACCAAGGAGCGTATCGGCTATTGCCAATACGTTCCTTGGGTTTTTGCTCCTTTTGTGCTGGCCCATAGGCGCGCCGGGCGCTTATGGGAGCATGCGTGTTGTTCTAAATCTAGGCCAGCCCGCGTACTGACGGAAGCCCTCCGCGTAAAGCGCGCCGCATTGCAATCCGCGATATTTGGAATTCGTACGCGCGAAATCGATAAAATCGATGTTGTCGTGCTCCAGCATCCATTTCACTTGGCTCTCGTGACAGCTGAGCGCTTTCAGCTTTAATTCAATCGTTTCCGTGATATCCACGTACTCCGTGGGGATAAAGCCGATACCCGCCAGCGTATCCATGTAAAACAGCGGCGCGATTGTACCGTATGCCTCTGCCGCGGATACGATATGCGGTATGGATGAGCCGAAGCTCGCGTCGAAGGCAAGCCGGCTCGCCTGCTGATGGTCGCGCATATAGTCGTCCGGATTGTGGGTAATGATAACGTCCGGCTTCGTATCGCGAATCACTTCGATAAGCTTCTCCGCGATTTCTTTATTGCACGCCTCAACTTGCAAATCGCTCACGTCGAGCGTGCGATATTCAGCGCCGATTACTTGCGCGGATCGCGTTGCTTCCGCGACGCGAATCCTGCGCAAGTCGTCCGGCATGATTTCTACGTGCCCCAAATTTCCGTTCGTTATCGAACACGTTACCACATTGTCGCCTCGCGCGGCATACCTGGCTAATGTACCGAAGCAGGCGATTTCCAAGTCGTCCGGGTGACACCCGACTGCCAATACGTTCATCTTTTCATGTTCCTCGCCTGGATCAAGTCACGGTAATACCGCCGTCCGCTACGATAATCGCGCCGTTCAGGTAGCTTCCCTCGTCGCTCGCCAGGAATAAAGCGATATTCGCGATATCCTCCGGCTGCCCCCATCTGCGCACCGGCGTTTTCTGAGTTAGAAACTGATTCTCGTCGAACGTCGGCTTGTTCAAGTCGCTCTCGTAAATCATGGGCGTGTGAATGGCCGCGGGCGCGATGCAGTTGGTTCTTATGCCGTCGGGTCCGTACTCCACGGCCATGGCCCTCGTTAGGGAGATTGCGCCGCCCTTTGAAACGCTGTACGCGTCGCAGTTGGGAATGCCGATGATGCCGCAGCTCGAAGACGTATGGATGACGGAGCCGCCGCCTCTTTTCCGCATTAGAGGTATGGCCGCCTTGGAGCAATACATCGTGCCGAATAAATTGACCCGCAATATTTGCTCCATAACGTCCACGTCCAGCGCGTCTATGGGCGCGTCCTTCGTTCCCGAAAAAACGGACGCGTTGTTGTATAAAACGTCCAAGCCGCCGTATTTTTGGCCGATGAGGGCAAAGACGCTTTCAACCTGCTCCCATTTCGATATATCTACGCCCATGTATTCCGCTTGGCCGCCTTCTTTAAGAATAGCGTCCCGGACCTCAATGCCCATAGCCTCGTTGATTTCGAGAATTATTACGCTTGCGCCCTCTTTAGCGAACCTTTGCGCCGCCGCCCGGCCAATCCCGCTTCCCGCGCCGGTGATTGCCGCGATTTTATCTTTTAGCCTCATACATCCTATCCTCCATTATCTAAAAAAGATTTTAATTGCACTCAACTTCCAGCGGGCCCGCCAGATCGTTTATGAAGAACAGCCTGCCGGGCAGCGTGGGCATAAAGCTTGCTGGTATCCAAATATCCGGACGATAGCGCAAAGTAACCCAAAGCGACATGCCTTGCCACATCATACCGCGCTCGTAGCAGCCGTCACAGCCGCCTATGATCCAGTCCGACTGCAAGAATAGGCCGGGGCCTATCGTATTCGCGAAGGCAGGCACCTTCGTGGTACGGCTTTTGAAGCTATGCAGAGCGTTCTGCTCTATCGTCAGCGGATGCAGCTTCGCGCCCAAGCGGTGCGTCTGTGCACGCCATTCCTCTTCGCCCGAAAACTCCCCGGCGAAATGCGGCTCCCAAAACGCGATATGGAATACCCGCCCGACGCCGAAAACCGTAACAAGCTCGGCGCCTTGCGCTTTTAGCTCGGCGATTTTTTCAGCATAGGTCGGCAGGTTGTCCTTGGTAGCGAAATTGCGCTGATCCTCCGGTACGGTCAAGCTGCCCAACGGCCCGTAGAACGCTTGCTCCATGGCGTTCATGAAGGAGGCGCTGTCTTTCCCGTCCAGCGTATTGCCGTTCTCGTCGCTCCATTCATCCATGTTAAATCCGTATACGTGGGAGCAGTCGACTTTCCAAGCGCTAAGGAAGTATACCGCCCACTCATACATGCCCATAGGACCGACGGGCAATATCATAGCGAGTTTTTTGCCGGCGTCTTTGGCGGCCTTGATAGCCAGCGCGATTTCGTGACCCATCTTCGCGCCGAACGATACGTTATCCGCGCACGCGACCGGCAAGAACCCCTCGTGCCAGAAGTCCTGTCTTTGTAATATTTCCTCCGGCGCGAAAGCGCAGCAGTCGTCAATGCGCTTTAAATCCCATCCCGCCGGATAGAAGCGCTCCATATTGGAGTTTTTTAGCGTAGAAAGCAAATCCATATCGCATACCTCGACTTTCAATCTTCGGTATCCGCCCGCCCGTTCTAATACTTAACGTTTACGGGCATGCGGTTTGCGGCGGATTCCAGCACAGCCAGCAGGGCCAGCGAAGTGTTTGCGGAATCCTCCAGGCTGACAAGGAAGGGTTTTCCGTCTATCATCCTATCGATAAAGGAGCGGATGCTCTCATAAGCGAAGCCCTTCACCCAGCCGTCCACTTTGTTGCGCACCAATACGTCCGGCGTTATTACCTTGTCTTCCGTTACCTGCTGGATCATTGTATGGCTAGAGCAATCCATATTGATCATGCCCTTTGTGCCCAGCACCGTATATTTGATGTCGTTGATGCAGGTATTCGCGTTGGGGGTGATCCAGCCGTTTTCCATTTGCGCGACGCAGCCGTTTTCGAATTCCAGCGTGGTTAGGTACATATCCGGCACGTCTACGCCCAAGCCCTTTAAAATCCCCTCGCGCGCTACGGAGTAGACGCGGGTAACCTTGCTGCCGAGCAAATATTGAAGCGTATCCAGGCTATGGCTGCCCAAGAACCACAGTATGGAGGACTGCGCCGCCCAAGGCAGCATATCCGTGGCGACCCATTTCACGTCGTTAAGCCGCGCGTAAGCGCTGTACATATCGCCAAGCTCGCCAGCGTCAATCGCCTGTTTTGTCGTGTCGATCGCCGGATTCCAGCGGTTGTGCAAGTCTACCATTACGCGCACGTTGTTCTTCTCTATGGCCTCAACCATGTCGAGAACGTCTTTACGCGTCGTGGCCAGCGGTTTTTCGATCAGCATGTGTTTTTTCGCGTTTGCGCAAGCAATCGCTATATCGGCGTGTAAAAAGTCCGGCGTTACTATGGCTATCGCGTCGCAGTTTGCCTTTTCCGCCATTTCCTTATAGTCCGTATAGATTTCCTTTACGCCGAATTTCGCTGCCAACGCTTCGGCCTTTGCCCTGTCCTTATCGCATACGGCAACCGTTTCCGCAAAAGCGTGGTCGTTGTATATACCGGCATGAGTCTCGCCCCATGTGCCCGCGCCTACAATACCCATCTTTAGTTTTTCCATTTTATCTATCGCCTTTCTATATTTATTCCGCTAATACGGCTTCTTCCCGCTCGCGGAAATATGTCGTTGCGTCATTTACTTGCTTGTCCAGCCACGCGCCGTCGTGCACATTATCCAAAAGCGCCCGGGCGCGGCGGCCCAACCCAATCGGTTCACCTGTGACAAACCGTCCGTCCTGATTATATCCGATTAAATACAGCGCGCGTATAATAGTATCGAGATCCATAGAACCGTAGCCAATCGGTTGACGGTTGCTGTCGGCCATATGCAGGTTGACGAGATAATCGCCCGCGTCCAAAATCGCTTGGCCTATGTGCTTTTCTTCGAGCATCATATGGTATACGTCCCCATTTATATGCCCGACGCCCTCTCGGCCAATATCGCGTATTAGCCCGATGGTTTCTTCTATCGTGTTGATCATAGGGGTTTCCCCCGCGTTAATGGTTTCGAACGCGCAGAGTACATTGCTCTCTAAAAATAAGTCCGCCAAATCTCGTAGGGCAAGTACGGCGCGCTGATAATCCGTCGCGTTATACGGCTGTGTAACGCCCGTAGAGCCAGGCACGACAAGCAAATACGCCGCGCCGATTTCTTTGCACAGCGCTAATTCGTTAACGACGTACTCCTTTGCCCTGTTTCGTATGAACCGGTCGGGGTTTGTAAAGCAGTTTTGGTCGTAAAATAAGCCGCATACTCCCGAACACTTTACGCCATAGTCCTTAAATAGCTTATTAAGCTTAACGGGATCGTAGCGCTCGTACGCGCCGCCATATATCCCGCCGATTTCCACATAGCCGAGAGAATAGCGGGCCAGCCTATCCAACGATTTTTCTATATCCTCAAGCCCGAAAAGGCAGCTGTTCCAACCGAGATTCAGCCTTCTTTTAAGCTTTTCCGGATTTTTTGCTTTTAGCAGGCTGAATTGTGAGCGAATCGCTTCATCTATTTCCTGATATTTTTGCATGACGTTATCCACCCCAATATACTTTCGCTTTAATCAGCGGCAAGCCGTTTTTCGGGCGGCCCTTCGGCCGCCCGGCATGGATCCGTTTAGAAGCTGTAGTTATCTACGTTGCTCGCATCGAACACGATGCTGGGAACGTAAGCTATGGTTTCGCCCTCGGCGACGGTAATCGTACCGCCAAAGCCGAAGTCTTGGCCGTTTACGGGCAGTGTGCCGTTGTTGATGTAATCGATCGCCGCTTTAACCGCTACGTAGGACATAGCCGCGGGATCCCACAGGATGAGCTCCGGTATGGTTCCGTTGTGGATGTAATCCGCGTTCATGGACGGCATGCCGATACCGGTTACGACAACCTGCCTGCCGGCGGCTTCCACCGTGCTTGCCGCCGCGGGAATGTTGCCCGTGGATACGCCCGCGATGCCCTTCAGGTTCGGGTAGGTTTGCAGCAGGTTCTCTACCTGCGAAACGCCCTTCTGGAAGTCTTCATCGCTCGCTTCAAGCGCGACAACCTGGATTGCGGGCCATTCCTTCAAGCGCTCTTCGATAGCCGCCGCGCGCCTGTTCAGTATTTCCTGGCCAAGGCCGCCGGTCATCAAGGCGACTTCGCCTTCGTAGTTGATGGCCTTCGCAAGGCTTTCGCCTATTGCCGCGCCGCTCTCTTCAGCGTTGGCGGCCGTGGTGCAGAACAGTCTGGTGCTGTCGGGCGCATCGAGGTCAAATGTGAACACCGGGATGCCCGCGTCGGTCGCTTTCTGGAAAACCGGCTTAATCGCTTCGCTGTCGACTGGCGCAACAATAAGAGCATCCACCTGCTGCGTGATCATATCTTCAATGATCGTAACCTGCTTGTTGATGTCCTCCACTGACGGCCCGTTAAACATAACGTTTACGCCGAAATCTTCCTGCGCTTGGCTGGCGCCCACGGCGCACGTCTGATAATACGGATGGCCGATCGTTTTGGGTACCATTCCAATAGTCATTTTGCCTGGCGCGGCCGGCTCTGCGGCCGGCGCTGGCG
>QMCD01002355.1_pt1 | contig 22887 bp, 20 predicted proteins | sample 1821841 | NCBI WGS metagenome assembly QMCD01 (sample SAMN01991225, study PRJNA193472) | Termite gut metagenome, whole genome shotgun sequencing project. | isolation source: worker | host: Macrotermes natalensis
GTTTTAGGTTATTATTTGTCAACTTATATAAAAATAGAAAGGTGGTTTTCTGTGCTGTTGTTTTTGACAGGCTTTTTAATTACTGTTATAGGAACAGCTTATTTGACAATTAAGGAAGGACATTTTGTTCACGATTTCTATGGGTATTTAACATTAAATGTTGTTATTGTTTCGACAGCTATTTTCCTGTTTTTTAGAAATTTTTCATTGGATACTAATTATCCATTTATCAATAAAATCAGAGATTTTATTGATAAGTATAGTTATGGGATTTATTTATCTCATATTTTTGTTCTCTATTTTCTTGATGTTTTTTATCGTTTAATTCCAATCTCTATTATAAATATACCTGTAATGTCGATTTTATGTGTTGCCATTTCAGCATTGTTAACTTGGTGCATCAGTAAAATTCCTTTGAAAACAAATATTGCTTATTAAATTAAAAAAGATGAAGATTTTAAATAAAAATGCGATAATATTTTTCTTTCTGCCAGTAGTGGCAATTTTAATGTATTTTCTCAATTTGGATACACCTATTTTGCGTGATGATTGTTACTATTCAATAAATGTTAATAGTATATCGGATATTATAAAATTCCAATTTGGAGAACACTATCAAACAATGAATGGTCGGGCTATATCGCATACAATTGTGCAATTTATGGCTGTAATTGTAGGAAAGGGAGTTTTTAATTTCTTGAATGCGATAATGTTTTCACTGTTTATTTATTTCATATACAAACATATAGAAACAGGAGAAAAAGCGAATATAAATTCACTATTTTTATTGTTTACTGTGTTTTTTGTCGCTTGGTTTTTATTGCCCGATCAATATGCTACAATGCTGATGATTGCCGGTAGTTTGAATTATTTGTGGTCAAGCGTGTTGGTTTTAGGTTATATTTTGTTGTTTACAAAAAGAATAGCCTTGTCAAAATCAATCCCGCTATGGCAGCTTGTTGGTTTTTTTCTTATTTCTTTGTTAACGGGGGCTTTTGTCGAGTTTTATTCAGTAGCCGTTTTTCCGGCATTGATTGTCTGGTTGTTGATAAATAAGATAAAATTCAATAAGGCAATTATTGTTTCGTTAAGCGGTTTTTTTGTTGGGTTATTGTTTGTTGTTTTAGCTCCCGGTAATTTTGTCCGTTTAGACGAAACGGCAAGTACTACAAGTTTGATTAAAAAAATATTGGTAAACTTTCCGTTTCATTTATTTGTAAGCAATTATATCTGGATAATAATTTTATTGATAGCTTTTTTTTATATAGTTGTTCGATATAAAAAAGGCTTTTCTTTACTGAAAGAAAACATCTTATATATTTCCGGAATTGTTTTCTTGTTGGGTTTTATTTGCTTGTCGGGAGCTTGGTGGAGTAGAGTTTTTTTTCCATTTTTTATTTTTTCACTGATATTATTTTTTCGATTGATAACCTTGTTTAAATGGAATAGGATTGCAATTACAGCTCTATCATTGGTAATGTTAATCTGTTTCATGTTCAGTTATCAGAAAGAGTTAAAAAATATAAGAGAAAATAAGCGGATTTATGACGATTTAATAGTACAATTACACGAAAACAATAACGATATTCTTGTGCAAAAATGTAATTTCATAGGCTCTAAAATGACTTTTGGCAATTCTGCTTTTTCTATCCAAAAAGAAACTTATAATAACTTATATTTTGCGGAATATCATCAACATTCTCCGGTGTCGGTACTGCCTAAAAACATATACGATTCTTTGTATATTGAACCGTTTTACATTCAAAAGAAATTTGAAGTATTTGAAAACGTATATACAGCATCTTCATTGCATTATTACATTATTCCCATTGATACGGCAGTAAATCATATAACCAACGTTGAACTGATTTATTCAGAAAAGCCTGTTTTACAATTGAAAGCTAAAATGGACTACTTGTTTTCGGATACTTTTATTGAAAGAATTTTGATAGAAAACAAAAATGTCAAATGGATAAAGAAAATATTTTTTAATGAAGCTCCTTTGATTGTCAATTATACCTATTCATTAGCCATAGGTCCGGAGCCTTCGTTATTTGTTTTTTCTTCTATGAATAATGAGAAGTACCTCTTGGTTATGAAAAATCGTTACAAAAATGAAGTTTTGTCGGCTGTAAATTATAATTTGGAATTAGAATGAGATTTTCAATCATTATCCCCGTTTATAACGTAGAAAAACAGTTGGAACAGTGTCTTAATTCTGTTCTAAGTCAGACTTTTACCGATTATGAAGTAATTTGCGTAAACGATGGCTCTTCTGATGGAAGTTTGATGATTTTGAATGATTTTGCAGAAAAGGACATCCGTATTAAAATTATTGACAAAGAAAATGGCGGACTTTCAGACGCTCGAAACACAGGTATAAAAGCGGCAAAAGGCGATTATCTTTTTCTGCTCGACAGTGATGATTGGATTGTAGAAAATGCACTTGAAATTTTGAATAAAAATATAGAAAATCAAGATTTTATTGCATTTAACGGTAAGCGTTTTTTTGAAGATGGCAGAACAGAAGCACCCGATGAGGGAATTTCAGAACAAAAAATCATAGGTTGGGAATATTACAATAAATATGCCTTGAAAAGCCGTAAGTTTCATTTTGTTTGTACGGTTTTGCGACTTTACAGAAGAGAATTTTTACTCGAAAATGAACTGTTTTTCAAAAAAGGTATTTATCACGAAGACAATCTTTTTACACCGGTTTGCTGTTATTATGCAAAAAATGTAAAAGTGATACCTGATGTTTTGTATATTTATCGGATTCGAGAGGGGAGTATTACACAACAACCTAACAACCATTTGAAGAGAATTTTTGATAATGTACGTATTTGCAATATATTAGGCCACTTTTTTGTTCCGTTAGCCGGAATTGATAAACAGATAATTTATCAAGTTCTTTGTAATGGGTATTTTGGTTCGTTTGGTTGGATAATAAGTATTGCCAAAGAAGAAAAGGAAATATTGGATTTGTACCAAAAAACAGATTGGAATATTTTTAGAGCAATTATATATAAAATAGACGCCAGGATTTTATATTATTTATTGCAAGAAAAGAAATGGAAGATTTATTATAAATTGTTTTACTTTAATTTTTTTGTGGTTAGGAAAATGATTAGAAAATTTGGATATATAAAAAAGTAATATGAAACTACATATATTTTCCTAAAAAAGAGATTAAAACAGGTGTATTTCACAGAGTATGTTATAGAAATGTGAGTTATCCAAGCAGATAATTTTAAAATTGAGAAAGGTTTAATTCTTGTGCCGCCAAAAATAAGTATAATAGTCCCCGTCTATAATGCAGGTAATTATTTTAGAAATTGCTTGGAATCGCTTGTGAACCAGACCTTACGTGAGTCGGAAATAATTTTAGTACTTGATTGTCCAACTGATGGCAGCGATAAAATAGCAGAAGAGTTTGCAAGACAAGATAATAGAATAAAATTGATTTATAATACCAAAAATCTTCATGTAGGATTTTGCCGTAATAAAGGAATTAGTGAGGCTACAGGAGAATATTTGGCTTTTTGCGACCACGATGATATTTGCAATAGTGAGATGTATGAAAAAATGTACATAAAAGCCAAAACTGATAACTCAGATATTGTTCGTTGCGGTTATATTTTCAAAAGTCTGGAGAGAAAAATATTTGTAGATAAGGAATATAAAACGCCCGAAGATTTGCTAGTCAGTGCTATCAGCAAACAAACTGTTTTTATGTGGAATCATATATTTAGAGCAGGATTTATACGGGAAAATAACATCGAATTTGTTGATACAAAAAAAATAGTGGGTGAAGATACTTTGTTTTTAATAGAGTCCTGCTTTTATGCTGACAGTTTGACAACCATAAAAGAATGTTTATATACGCATGTTGTACACCCTGAGGCTGTTGGCGCAAAATATAGTTATTTCTCGGTCTTTTCAATGTTGAATTATTATGAATATCTAAAAGATTTTTTGTCGAAAAATAGGGTTCTTAGTACTTTTGAAGATTTATTTTTTTGTGCTGTGGCGTGGGATACTTTTTCCATTATGCGCAACTCGTTTAAAGGGCTGACTTTCAAAGAAACTGTCAAGAATGCTCGTGTTTTAAAAAAAAATAAAGAAATTCAAGCCGCAATTTATTATTTATTTTTGCCGAAAAATTTTAAGGTTTTGAAAAAAGTATCTATTAAAGCAGTACTTTGTTTAATTGTATTGAGAATAATATGTTAAATAAAATCGCCATCATAATCCCCTATTTCGGAAAATATCCGGAGTGGATTGATGTGTTTTTTTATTCCTGTGGAATGAATAAAACGATTGATTTTTATTTTTTTACGGACTGTGAAGTGCCTGAAAACTACGAAAATAATATGTATTTTCATAGCTTTTCTTTTGCCGATTATTGTAAAATGGTTAGCGAAAAGTTACATGTTTATTTTCAGCCAAAATCAGCTTATAAACTGTGTGATTTAAAAGTTTTTTATGGCAAAATTCACGAGGATATTTTGATGGATTACGATTTTTGGGGCTTTGGCGATATTGATGTTGTTTGGGGAGATATTCAAAAATTTTATACAGACGAATTGCTGACAAAATACGATGTATTTTCTACGCACGCAGATAGGTTATCGGGACATTTGTCAATGTTTAGAAACATGGAATATTATCGAAATCTATGTTTTCGGATAAAAGACTGGCAATTAAAACTAACCAAGGCAACCGCACGAAATTTAGGTAAAATGAAATATATTGAAAATCAAGCAATAAAAAATTGATAAATTTCTCAAAACACTTAAAAATGACATAAACATAAAATATTTTATGCTATTTTTTATATATTTAGTTTTTAAGTAATTACAAAACAGGAAAAAATTTCGTGCGGTTGCCCTGAAAACTAACAGACAATAAAAATTACGCTTTGGACGAAACAGATTTCTCAACTCTGATTTATCCGAAATCAAAAATTATCAAGAAAATTTACGCGAAAATTATCCGGAAAATTTTTAACTGGCGCGATGCATGGGTTATTTATTATCGGGTTTTACCGATTTGGAATTTTTTGTTTTGTCCGGCAAAGTTATATTTTAGGGAGCAGTTTACAACGCCGATTCTTTACAATGATGGTTTGACTTATAAACACGATTCTGATACTTGGTATTATGAAAGCGGTAAAATAATCAATGCCAAGAATGACAAAGAGTATATTTATTTGCATTTTATGATATTTAAAAAGAACGGCTTCAGAACCGACCATTTTTGGAATGAAAATTATTTCGGACAAAAGTTTTAGAGTAAATAAAATCATATATTTTAGGTTCATTAATTTTTTTTTTTTTTCGAAATTCGTGCCTTTTATGAGGTAATGTCGAAAAAAATATGGTAGAGCTATACTATGTCAAAAAAGCGTTGCAATCAATTTTTAATCAGACTTTCAAAGAGTTTGAAATCGTTATCGTTGATGATGGTTCAACTGATGATTCGCCGAAAATATGTAGAGACGTATTGCAATACGTTTCTGCTGAAGTTGAATGGCGGTTGATTGAACAGCCTAATTTAGGAGTTTCTACTGCACGTAATAACGGAGTAAAAGCAGCTAAATGCAACTACATCGCTTTTTTGGATGCCGATGATTGGTGGTCGCCAACTTATTTGGAGGAGATGAAAGCCTTAATAACGGAATTTCCCGAAGGGGCGTTGTATGCAAGCTCATACATCAAGGTGAAGCACGGCAAAAATATTCCGGCACAAGTGGGTGTTCCGAATGGTTTTGAAAAAGGTTATTTTGATTATTGCAAAGCATACGCAGCCTCGCTTTGGATGCCGGTGTGGACAGGTGCATCGATTATTAAAAAGTCCATTTTTGAAGAGATGAAAGGCTTTAAACCGCAACTTAAAATGGGCGAAGACTTTGATTTATGGGTGCGTGTTTCATTAAAAAACAGAGTTGTTTTTTTGAATAAGCCGTTGGCTTTTTATAATCAAGATGTAGAATTGCAAAGCCGTGCCATTGGAAATCTACACAATCCGCAAACACATTTCCTTTTTAATTTGGAATATTTGGAAGAAGAAGAAAAACGAAATACCGATTTAAAACATTTGTTGGATAATTTACGAGTATATTCGCTATTTCCGTATTATTTGAATAAAAATTACCGAAAAACAGCAAAAAACGAATTTGCAAAAGTTGATTGGTACCAACAGCCGAAATCGGTAAAACGACAATATGAATTGCCCGTTTGGTATTTGAATTTCAATTATCAAATCCGAAAAATACTTTCTATGTTTAAGACTTTTTTGTTGAAAAAATGAAAATAGCCTATTTGCTTGGTTCGCTAAACCGTGGTGGAACGGAAATATTACTTTTAGATGTTTTTAAAAATTCATCGAAAGTAAATTATGAATTTATTGGTATTCATCGTAAAGACGGAGTGTTGAAAAACGATTTTTATGTCACTGTACCATCGTTTTTTAAGCTATCTCCAAAATTTCCGTTTGATTTGTTCTATTTTTACAAATTACGGAAGCTGTTAAAAAAAGAACAGATAAACGTTGTTCACGCACAGCAGTATTTAGATGCTTTTTATGCCTGGTTTGCCTGCCTGGGTACAGGCATTAAAATTATGCTTACTTTTCATGGGTACGACAACACGGATTTGAATAAAAAAAACAGTCTGCTGGCTTTTATTGCTAAGCGGATGGATAAAAATATTTTTGTCAGCCAGTCACAACAAAATTTTTATGTTGAAAAATATGGATTAGATCTCGAAAAGCAAACCGTAGTTTATAATGGTATCTCTTTTGATAAATTTGATAAGGAGTATGCAACTCCGGATTTTCTTTGCCGGAATGAAGAGAAGGCATTAAAAATGGCAATGGTTGGAAATTTTGTTGATGTTCGCGATCATTTTACTGTTTGTAAGTTTTTGAAATTGTTGCGAGATAAAAACATTCAGTTCGATTTTTATTTTGTAGGAGGAAAAAATGAAAAAGCCCCTTTTTTGTACAGTAATTGTGTGCAATTTTGTGAGGAAAATGGATTAAATGATTGTATTCATTTTAAAGGTGTTCGCGATGATGTTCCTGCAATTTTAAAAAACGTAGATGCCTTTGTATATAGTACCGACCACGATACGTTTGGTATTGCCGTAATCGAAGCGATTGCAGTCGGCATTCCGGTCTTTGTAAACGATTGGGACGTAATGGTGGAAGTAACTCACAGCGGCGAATGGGCTACGATTTACAAAACAAAAGACGAACAGGATTTATTGGCGAAATTTATGCTATTTTTGCAGAATAGAAATGAATTTATAGAAAAAGCCCGAAAAGCGTCACAAGCCGTTCGAGTTAAATTCAGTATAGAGTCGTATTTGAAAAACTTGGAAAAAGAATACCAATCAATATGTTAAATTATTTTTCGGAATATTTTACGAATAAAGCTATTGCTCTTTACTTTGGAGTTGTAATTGTTATTTTTTCATTGTATATTCCTTATTCCATGTCGTGGTATTTCTATTTATTTGGTTCAGTTGCTGTGGTAGGATTTTTTTATTTTTCAAATTTATACACCAAGCAATGGACAATTTTACCGGAAAAAATATTTATAAAACGTCTTTTTGTAACAGCGTTAATTCTCAGGATAGTATGGGTAATATTCAGTTACTTTTTTTATTTGTATATGACGGGGCAACCTTTCGAGTTTCACGCTGCCGATTCGGTACATTATCAAGACATGGGACGGTGGATGTCCGAGATTGCAGGGTTCAGTAATGTTTGGAATACATTGGTTGCTTATTGGGGAGGAGGAGTGTCTGATACTGGATACCCCTTATATTTGGTTTATTTTTATAAAATTTTTGGTAGTGGCGATATAGCTATATTTCTTGTACGAATAGTTAAGGCATTATTGAGTGCATATATGTGCGTGTTGATATATAGTCTTACCAAGCGAAATTTTGGAGAAAGTACCGGACGTATGGCTGCTATTTTTTGTATGTTGATGCCCCATTTTATTTACTATTCCGGATCGCACTTAAAAGAGATAGAGATGGTTTTTTTAGTTGTTGCTTTTGTCGAAAGAGCAGATTATGTGTTACGAAGTAGAAACTATAATCTTATAAACATTGCTGTCCCCTTATTATTAGCTATAAGTTTATTTTTCTTTAGGACGATATTAGGAGCTACTACCTTAATCGCATTTTTTACAACAATTGTATTTTCTTCCTCAAAAGCAGTAGGGTGGGGGAAGCGTGTGTTGATTGGAATTTGGGTAATTGTTACTGTTGTATATTTTGTAGGAGGTAGAATATCGAATGAGGTAGAGCAGGTATGGCAAGGCAGAGAAAATAATCAGGAGGTTGGTATGGAATGGCGGGCAGTGCGACAAGGAGGTAACGAATTTGCTAAATATGCCGGTGTAGTTGTTTTTGCCCCTATGATTTTTACGATACCATTTCCAACCATAATACATATTGAATCTCAGGAAAATCAACAATTAATGAACGGAAGTAACTTTGTAAAAAATATAATTTCATTTTTTACGATAATGGGAATTTTTTTGTTGATTTACAGGTGGAAATGGAAAGAACATACACTCATACTCTCTTTTTTTATCGGCTATTTAGCAGTTCTTGCGATGAGTAATTTCGCTCAATCCGAACGTTTTCACATGCCAAGTCTGCCGTTTGCTTTAATCATAGCGGCGTTCGGTTTGTCGCAAATGGATAATAAAAAGAAAATTTATTACAATATATTTCCCCGTCAGCTTTGTGGTTATTTTTGTTGCTATTGTTGCTTGGAGTTGGTTTAAATTAGCAGGTCGAGGAATAGTTGATTAAGGATGAAATTTATAAAATAACATTATTATGAGGATATTATCTTTATTTTTGTATTATGCTTTTGCTCAATATTTGCCAAAATCAACAGCTCCAATCATTGGAAGAGTTTCACGAAAAATCAGACGATTTTTGTGCAGTAGATTTATATCTAAGTGCGGAAAGGGTTTAACTGTCGAAAATGGCGTGTATCTGGGCAATGGGAAAGATATGCAACTTGGCGATGAAGTCGGATTTAGTTCTCATTTTAAGACGGTGAACCGTATTTTGAAAATTGGAAACAAGGTAGGAATTGGCGAATATACTTATTTTTTGGGAGGAATACATCATTTTGATGATCCGGATACTTGGATATGTGAACAGGGTGTAGGAGAAAAAACGCCTCTTGAAATTAGTGATAACGTATGGATTGGCGTACACGCGATTATATTACCTGGTTGCAAAAAAATTGGTACCGGAGTGATTGTCGGGGCAGGTTCGGTGGTTACAAAAGATATTCCAGATTATGCTATAGTTGGTGGTAATCCTGCGAAAATAATACGATATAGAAAATAATCAATGCGAGTATTAATCGTTTGTAGCATCAATTGTGGTAAAGTAGCACCATTTGTTTCCGATCAAACCGAAAGCCTAAAAAAAAAAGGAATAGAGATTGATTTCTACACCATTTCCCAAAAAGGCTTATTAGGATACTTGAAAAGCCGGAAAGGTTTATTGCAAAAAATCAGGGAATTTACTCCGGATATTATTCATGCCCATTACGGGTTATCCGGTCTTTTTGCAAACTTGCAACGCAGAGTTCCCGTGGTTACAACCTATCACGGTAGCGACATAAACTACCGGAAAATGTTCCGGTTTTCAAAATTTGCTATTTTTCTGTCAAAATTCAATATTTTTGTTTCACAGAAAAATATAGAGAAAGCAAAGCCAAAACAAAATTACGCCTTAATTCCTTGTGGAGTTGATACGGAGTTATTTAAACCGTTGGATAAAGCTGAATGTAGAGCAAAATTAGGTTTTACAAATGATGAAAAAATAGTTTTATTTTCGAGTTCTTTTGATAATCAAATAAAAAATCCAACATTGGCAAAAAATGCCGTAGCATTATTACCGAATGTAAGATTAATAGAACTGAAAGGATATAGCCGTCAGCAAGTCAGTTTATTAATGAATGCTGTGGATGTAGTGTTAATGACCAGTTTTACAGAAGGGTCCCCACAATTTATAAAAGAAGCGATGGCATGTAATTGTCCGATTGTTTCGGTTGATGTTGGCGATGTAAAAGAGGTTATTTCAGGGGTTGAAAATTGTTTTATAACCTCCGATGACGATAAAGTTATTGCCGAATGTTTGCATAATGTACTTTCTTCCGGTAAAAGAACAATAGGACGAGATAAAATAAAACATTTTGATAATCAGTTGATTGTATGCAAAATAGTAGAGATTTATAATAAAATACTTTCATGAAAATCATCGTAAAAATTCGCAGATTAATTCGGTATACCGTTATTTTCATCATGTATCTTATCTACACCAAAATATACAAAATGAAAATAGCCAAATCAGCAAGAATCTCTTTTGGAGCAAAATTGGACAAAACCTATCCCAAAGGAATCCATATCGGAGAAGAATCATATATTGCATCGGGAGCGATTATTTTCTCGCATGACTATAGTAAAGATTTAAAAACAGATATATTCATTGGTAAACGATGTTTTGTCGGAGCGAATGCAATTATAATGCCCGGTATTAAGATTGGCGATCAAGTAATTGTTGGTGCCGGAAGTGTGGTAACTAAAAATGTAGAATCAAATACAATCGTAGCCGGTAATCCCGCTAAAGTGTTAAAGACGGGTATTTACACAGAGAAATTCGGTAGATTAGTAAAAGAAGATTGAATAACCCAATTAAAAAAAACTACTGTTTTTTACGCAATTTTTTTTATCAAAAAAATAAATAATCAATGAATAATTTTACCGACATCAGAGAAATTGCCGAAAACAAATGGCAGGCAAAATATTACGGCAACTACGGTATTTACACTGTAAAACTTACATTGGATGCGGATGGGAAGCGAACAGATTTTTCGTGTTCTTGTCCAAGCGATTACTATCCGTGCAAGCATATCGCAATGATGGAGCGGGCAGTTTCAGAGCAGAAAAAACGAATGGCGAAAATTCAAACAACAGCCGGTGCAGTTACAGTTGAAGAGTTGTTGAAGCGGGTTTCGTATGAGGAGTTGCAACAGTTTGTCATCCGGCAGTCAAAGTACAATCTCGAATTTGCTAATGCCTTGATGATGGAGTTCTTACATAAAGCAAAAGATGAAAAAAGGAATCCATATTATACTGTTTTGCACAACGCGCTGAAAAATATATCTTTGGATTACGAAGATTATTACGATTATGAGTATGGATTTGAAATAGAGCCGCTTAACGAATGGATGGAAAGAGCCGAAGATTGCTTGAAACAAGAAAAATACGAAGAAGCTCTTTTAATATGCCAAGCTTGTATCGAAGAGTTTGCCGGCTGGTACGAAAATACCGATGCCGACATTCGCGATAATCTCTCAGCCGATTACAGTACAAAACCTTTTGAGATTTTGCAGGAATTGACGGAAAAAACCTCACAATTTGACCGAAAAATCTATGATTACTGCAAGCAGGAAATGCAGAAGTCGAAGTATTATGACTTGGACGATTTTAACGATTTGTTGGCAATATTGGCGCCAAAAATAAATCCGGAAGAATTTATTGATTTACAAGACAGCTTGTTGAAACAAATTTCAGACAAAAGTTCGTATGAAGCAAAGAAAATTTTGGAGCGTAAAATTCAATTTTATCATTCCGTCGGACAACCGGAAAAAGCGGATGAAATCATTGAAAATAATCTGCAAATAGAACGTTTTTGCCGGCAAGCAGTTGAAAAACGAATTGCAAATAAACAATATGAGGATGCAAAAAGTTTGATTTCCAATTATTTGAAGAAATATTCATCCTACTCTGATCGTTGCTGGGATGAGTATCTGTTGGATATTGCCCAAAGAGAAAAAGATATGCCAACAATACGGAAAATTTCTTTTAAGTTTATTCATTCGCATTTTGATACAAAATATTATGCGGCTTACCGTTCAACTTTTACACCGGAAGAATGGCTAAACGAGTTGGAAATTTTGATACGGCATTATGAGAAAAATGATAAATTATTTGGGGGAAGATTTAACAACCGGTTGAATTTTAGTATATCAGTTGCCAATGTGTTGCTTGTCGAAAATGCGACCGGGAGATTATTGGCATATCTTGAAAAATATCCGGATGTGGAGCTTGTCGAGAAATATTATAATGCCGTAGCTAATGAATTTCCGGAAAGAACGTTGTTATTATTCCGGAAGACGCTTGATGATTTTGCCGTAAATAATACAGGGCGCGACAAATACGAATACATTAAGAGTGTGTTTAAAAAGATTGAGAAAATCAAAGGAGGTAAAGAGCTTGTTAATGAGATGGTTGCCAATTACCGTGCAATTTATAAAAACCGGAGGGCGATGTTGGAAGTTGGAAATATTGGGGAGTTTTTAATATATCCCTCTCACAGGGAAAATATTTGTAAAATTACCCCTATGATAGGGATGGTTATATATCTTTGTCGAAAAAATATTGACAATGAGAGAATTATATCAAACTTTTGAAGAGCATTTACTCAGGACTTCGTTAGATTTCAAGCGTTATTTAATATCCGTCAATTAATTGGAATAGCCGGATGTTTGGAATTGTCGGTCTGCATTGAGTACGGCTGCAAGAATGTAATTCCTTTGTGGGCTTTGTGGTTGAATTATTAGCTCTATCCAATAAATTAGCTCACTCGAAAGAATAATTTTATTATCTTTTTTGAAATATAAGCATTTATGCTTGACTTTTTACACCTGAAAAAGAACCTGAAAAAGCCAACTGAAGGTTTCAAAACCGTCCGGTTAGCCATACTCGGTGATAGCGCTACGCAATTTGCAGCACAAGCCGTCAAAGGCATGGGTATAGAAAATTCGTTAAATTTGGAAATTTTCGAAGCGGATTTTAACCAAATCGACCGCCAAATTCTTGACCCAACAAGCGAGCTATACGAGTTTCAGCCCGGATATATTCTTATTTTTGAAGCAACTCATAAATTGTTGCAGAAGTACAACAGGAAGTTGCCTGCCGGGCGCGTACATTTTGCCGAATCGTGTATCGAACATACAAAACTGCTGCTCGAAGCGCTCCAATGTAGTACGCAGGCCAAGATCATTTTTTGCAATTTTACCGAAGAAGACGACCGCGTTTTCGGAAATTATGCCAGTAAAACGGAACTGTCTTTCATTTTTCAGGTGCGTAAGTTGAATTTTTTGTTGCAGGAACTTGCTGCAAATGCAAATAATCTGTATATCTGCGATTTAAGCACAATTCAAAACACGATTGGCAGGGAAAAATTTTGGTCGCCCGCTGTTTATACCAATACCGAAATGGTGGTAAGCATTGACGCATTACCCTACTTTGCGCAGTCGGTAGTACAAATTATTTCGGCGTTTGCGGGAAATTTCAAAAAGTGCATTATTCTTGATTTGGACAACACGGTTTGGGGCGGAGTGATTGGCGATGACGGACTGGAAAATATTGAAGTCGGACAACTCGGCATAGGAAAGGCGTTTACCGAGTTTCAATACTGGATAAAAAAATTGCAGCAACGCGGGATTATTGTCGCCGTTTGCAGTAAAAATACGGAATCCGTTGCCAAAGAGCCTTTTGAGAAACATCCCGATATGGTGCTGCGTCTGTCCGACATTGCCGTTTTTATGGCGAATTGGGACAACAAAGCCGTCAATATCCGTAAAATCCAACAGATACTCAATATCGGTTTCGATTCAATGGTTTTTATTGACGACAATCCGCTTGAGCGGAATATGGTGCGCGAAAACATTCCGCAAATATGCGTTCCCGAATTGCCCGGAGATCCAGCTCTTTTTCTGGATTTCCTTTACGGATTGAATCTATTTGAAACCGTATCGTTTTCCGGCGAAGATGCGGAGCGTACCGGACAGTATCAAAAGGAAGCCGAACGTGCTGTGTTTCAGGAATCGTTTATCAACGAAAGTGATTTCCTGAAAAACTTGAATATGCTCTCTGAAACAAAGCCTTTCGACTATTTTTCCATTCCGCGCATTGCGCAGCTTTCACAGCGGAGTAATCAGTTCAATCTGAGAACAATACGATATACGGAAGCGGATTTAAAACGAATTTCGGAATCAGAAGACTATTTGACATTATCATTTACATTAGAAGATAAATTCGGCGGCAATGGCTTGGTTTGCGCTGTGATTTTGGAAAAACGTGCCGGTAGAAACGGTGCATGCAACGTTTCTACATTATTTATTGACACTTGGCTTATGAGTTGCCGCGTGTTGAAACGCGGAATGGAAGCATACGCGCTCAATTCGATAGTTGCATTGGCAAAGGCAAACGGATTTACCAAAGTAACAGGTGAATATATCCCCACACCGAAAAACGGACTAGTGCGCGATCTTTACAAAAACTTGGGATTTGAGCCGACTTCTACTGAAAACTTTTGGCAATTGGATGTTGAAAAATACGAAATGAAAAGTAATTTTATCGCTCGTGTCATTTAGTTAAAAATGGATTATAAAAAAACTTAATGTATTGATTTTGTGTTTAGAGAAAAAAATGCAAGCGCATAAATTTTAATGCGAAGCTGTTAATTCTGTGAAGCTAAGTTTTTCTTAGCTAAACGATTTTGCAAAAAAATAAACGATTGATGATAATTATGAATAAGGCAGAAATTTTGCAACAAATTGAGATTATTTTCAGAGATATTTTTGACGAAGAAGAGATCATTTTAAACGAAACAACCACAGCTGATGATGTAGATGGTTGGGATTCGCTCTCTCATTTTCTGGTAATTGATGCGATAGAGAAGCATTTTAACATTAAATTTCTTTCTAACGAAATTCTGTTATGGAAAAATATTGGGGAAATGTCGGAGGCGATTTATTTAAAAACAAGATGATTCTATGAAAAAAATATTATTCCATATTGGTCACCCGGCACATTTTCAACTCTTTAAAAATATTATTCTTGAATTAAAAGAGAAAGGGCATACCTGTTTTATTCTGATTAAAAAGAAGGATATTTTGGAAGACCTGCTTATCGAATCTGGTTTTGACTATATTAATATTTTGCCCGAAGGGAAAAAGAAATCAAAATTTGACCTGATATGGGGAATGTTGAAGCGAGACTGGCGGATGTTCCGTTTTTGCTTGAAAAACAGACCGGATATTTTAATTGGAACTTCCGTTGAAATTTCGCACGTCGGAACACTGCTGCGAATACCATCTATCAATGTTGAAGAGGACGATGCAGCTGTGATTCCGCTGCACGCAAGGTTCAGCTATCCGTTTTCTACCGTCATACTTACTCCGGCCGTTTGCAATAACGGAAAATGGGACAAGCGGAGTGTAAAATACAACGGCTATCACGAGTTAGCATACCTGCATCCGGAAGTGTTTACTCCGTCCAAAGAGGTGGTATGGAAATATTTCAATCCCGATGAGCCGTATTTCATTATGCGCTTTGTCAGTCTGACTGCCCACCACGATGCCGGCATAAAAGGGATAAATACAGAAATTGCTGCGCGGATTATCGCTATGCTTGAACCTCACGGAAAGGTTTATATCACTTCCGAACGGCCGCTTGAAACGGAGTTTGAAAAATACCGGCTGGCAATTAATCCGCTGGATATTCACCACGTAATGTCATTCTCAAAAATGCTGATTGGCGACAGTCAGACGATGGCAGCCGAAGCCGGCGTATTAGGTATTCCATATATCCGGTTCAATGATTTTGTTGGAAAAATAGGCTATTTGGAAGAGATTGAAAATGTATATCAGCTGGGAAAAGGAATTCGTCCCACGGATGTGAATGAACTTTATAAGGCAGTTTCCGGTTATTTAAGTGAAGATAATTTGGATAAAAAGCAAATTGCCCGGCGGGAAAAAATGCTTAGTGAGAAAATCAATGTAAAGGCGTTTTTTGTCTGGCTGTTGGAGAATTATCCTCAAAGTGTAGAAACTGTGAAAAAAAATAGCGCGAATGCACGAAAGTGCGAAGTGGTCTTGTTTCACGTCTTTGTGCTAAAAATATAACATTGATATGAGCGTATCTTCTATCCCCCGTTTTAATTTTATCGCGTTCGCGTTATTTATAATTGCGTTTGCCGCTTCTTTTTTGTTTTTGATTCTGGTTAAGGCGTTGTATCCCCAGATAACGCTTTACCATTACTTAAATACTGATTTCTATATTTTGCTGGGGACAACTCTGTTTTCGGGTTTTGCTACCCTCAAATATTTTTTTCATCCTAAAATAACAAAAAAACAGGTTATAAATAACAGGATTTATGTAGCTGCCATTCTTAATTTGGGTATTTTGCTGGCTCTTAAATGGGGGGTGTTTCAGGAAGCGACTTTTTATGGTCCCTGGTTCCTGTGTTGGTTTGTTGTTCTGACTGCTTTGCAGAATATCTTTTTTGTTTATCTTTATTATGCTTTTGCCCGCTTGAGAATAGTTGGTTCGGATGTGCTCGAAGATATAGAAGAACACCGGAAGGAAGCCCAACGCAACTATAGTCCGGTATCGCAAACAAAAAGTGAAATTGTAGAGAATTTTATCGGTAAGCGAATCTTTACCTGGATAGGCAGACATGTTGATATTGAGAATAGTAAGACAACTATTTGTTCGACATACACCAGTTTGAATATTGAGCTGTTACCGCGTTATTCAGCTGATGTGATTATTAACTTGCGAAAAGTCAATGACATACGCCGTTTTAATCTTTTCTTTGAATATGTAAACGGAAAGTTACCGCAAAATGGTACGTTTATCGGATTAGCAGAAACAATCGAATGCCGCAATTCACAAATTTTGAAGAAGACGTTTTTCCCGTTGAATCGTCTTTTATTGGCGTTTGATTTTATAGTTAACCGTATTTTACCTAAAGTCAAACTGACACAAGAGCTTTATTTCTTTTATACCAAAGGGGAAAATAGAGCCATTTCGAAAGCCGAAGTGCTGGGGCGTTTGTATTCTTGTGGTTTTGAATTGATTGATAGTACGGTTATTAATAATTGCTTTTTGTTTTATGTCCGGAAGGTAAAAATTCCGATCTATGACAATAACCCGACTTACGGACCATTCGTTGCTTTACGAAGAATAGGGAAAGATAAGAAAATAGTGCAGATCTATAAATTGAGAACGATGTATCCGTATTCGGAATACATACAAAAATATGTGTATGACCTGCAAGGGACAAGCAATGGCGACAAGGCAGAAAATGATTTCCGGATTACCGGCTGGGGGCATTTTTTTCGTAAATTCTGGTTGGATGAATTGCCGATGCTTATCAATTTAATGAAAGGAGACGTGAAGATAGTCGGCGTACGTCCGTTGAGCAAGACCAAATTTGATACCTATCCGTCTGAGTTGCAGGAAAAAAGAACAAGAACGCGTCCTGGACTAATTCCTCCTTTTTACGCTGATATGCCTAAAACGCAGGACGAACTTTTCTCATCGGAAGACCGCTATCTGGATGCTTATTTCCAATCGCCGGTCAAAACCGATATTCGCTATTTTTTCAAAGCTTTTTACAATATTGTGATAAAGAAAGCGCGTAGTAAATAAAAAGATCGAAAAAGATGAAAAAACTGATTCTCGTTGCCGGAGCCCGTCCCAATTTTATGAAGATAGCACCGTTGATGCACGCATTAAAAGGTAATAAACAGATATGTCCTGTATTAGTGCATACCGGGCAGCATTACGATGTAAAGATGTCCGGGCAGTTTTTTGAGGAACTGAATATTCCGCAACCGGATATTAACCTGGAAGTCGGATCGGCAAGCCACGCGGTACAAACGGCGCGTATTATGGAAGGATTTGAGAACGTTTGTATAAATGAAAAGCCCGGTTTTGTATTGGTGGTAGGAGATGTAAACAGTACGGCAGCCTGTACTTTAGTTGCCGCTAAGTTGGGTATAACGACCATTCACTACGAAGCCGGATTACGCAGTCGCGACCGTTCCATGCCGGAAGAAATCAACCGTCTTGTAACCGATGCAATTACCGATGTTTTCATCACAACGAGCACCGATGCCGATGAAAATTTATTGAACGAAGGCGTTTCTTCCGGAAAAATTCACATGCTGGGTAATTTGATGATTGATTCCTTAGTCGCAAATTTGGAAAAAGCAGCCGCTTCGCCAATGGAATTTCAATTATTGAACCGCCTGCAAACTATTACCCCTCTCCTATGGAAAAAGAGTGGGAGGGGAGGTTTTGGCGTGATGACCTTCCACCGTCCAAGCAATGTGGACGATGAAATTTCACTAAAAAAACTGGTAAAGATCTGGGGTAGTATTTCCGGGAAAATTCCGTTGATTTTTCCCGTTCACCCGCGCACATACAAAAATATTCAGAACTTCGGCTTGCAAAACGAAATTGACCGGTATGAAAATCTCTATTTTATTGAGTCATTGGGTTATTTGCAATTTATCAATCTGGTGCAAAATGCCGAATTTGCGCTGACCGATTCGGGCGGTATTCAAGAAGAGACAACTTACCTGAATATCCCGTGCCTGACCGTTCGCCCAAATACCGAACGCCCCATCACGATTTGGGAAGGAAGCAATAAATTGATAACGCTGGAAGAGATTGAAAGCGAAGTCCAACTTATTTTAGACGGAAAAGGAAAAACAGGGAAAAAACCGGTGTATTGGGATGGGCATACAGCCGAACGGATTGTGGAGTTGATTGAAAACTTGGAAAAAGTCAAAATATTTTGACTTTTTCCAAGTTTTTGATACTTTTACGGAAAAATATCGGATTATGGAACGTAAAATATTCAATCAACTTGTAGCGTGGAAAAACAAAAAAGGGCGTATGCCTTTGATTGTAAATGGTGCGCGTCAAATTGGAAAAACATTTATAGTTAATGAATTTGGAAAAAGACAATTTGCCAATACAATATATATTAATTTAGAAACCAATATTGAAATTCTTCAACTATTTGAAGGAGATATTTCGCCAAACCGGATTGTAAAGCTACTTGAAAGTTTTACCAATCAGCGAATTATTGCAGACGAAACGCTTATATTTCTTGATGAAATTCAAGCAAGCGAGCGGGCTTTACTTTCATTAAAATATTTTTGTGAACAAGCACCGCAATATTACGTTATTGCTGCGGGTTCGCTTTTAGGTGTTGCTGTTAATCGTGAAAAATATTCGTTTCCCGTTGGAAAAGTTGATGAAATTAATATGTATCCGCTTGATTTTGAAGAGTTTCTTTGGGCTATGGACAAGAAAGTATTGGCAGAAGAAATAAAGATATATTTTGCTGAACTTAAACCGATGGCGGAAATTCTGCACAAACAGGCACTTGAATTATATAATCACTATTGTATTATTGGTGGAATGCCTGCCGTAATTCAAAATTTTCGCGAGACACAAAGTTTTTTGACTATTAAAGACGTTCAAGGTAGAATTTTAAATGAATATCTTGCCGATATGGCAAAATACGCACCGCCTGCAACAACAGTTAAAATTCGCAGCTGTTATACGTCAATTCCTACACAGTTGGCAAAGGAAAACAAAAAGTTTCAATATAAAATTGTACAGAAAGGCGGTACGGCAACTATTTTCGGCGAAGCAATCGAATGGCTTTTGTTAGCAGGGATAACGCTTAAGAATCAACGGCTCGAACATGGTTTTATGCCAATAAAAGCCTATCAGAATTTTAGCGACTTCAAACTTTATATGGGCGATACGGGTATGCTTACCATGCACTCCGGTTTACCTACACAAATGCTTTTGTCGTCGCTTAACTCCGATAACACATTTATGGGTGGAGTGGCTGAAAATTTTGTTGCACAGCAATTTACAGCGAAAAATATTCCTCTTTTTTACTGGAAAAGCGAAGATACGGCAGAGGTTGATTTTGTATTGCAAGCCGGAATGGATATTATTCCTGTCGAAGTAAAAAAAGGAGTACGTACACGTTCGACAAGTTTGGCAATGTTTGTAAAAAAATACAAATCGCCTTATTCTATCCGTATCTCGCAAAAACATTTTGGTTTTGAAAATAATATCAAGTCAATACCTTTTTATGCTTTGTTTTGTCTTGAGATTGATTAATAACTTGGAAAAAGTCAAAATATTTTGACTTTTTCCAAGTTATTAATCAATTTTTTTCGAAAATACATTATTATTGATACTGCGTTTCATTGAAATAACTTCCTTTTCCGCTTGCGGCGGCAAAGTGATACCATGCGATATGGTCGCGTGCTAACAGGAAAATTGTAAAAAGCATGAATTGATTTCACTGCATCTTTTTTTGCTCCTAATATTCAACATCTACCAAAAACAACCCCTGCGCCGGAGCCGAAGTACCTGCAGCGCACCTGTCTTTCTTTTCAATAATCCGTCTGAAATCCTCGACCGGTATTTTTTTTCTCCCCACTTCAATCAGTGTCCCGACAATGGCGCGTACCATATTGCGTAAAAAACGGTCGGCTTGAATGGTGAAAACCCAACAATCGCCTTCCTGTTTCCAAAATGCCTGTTTGATTTGGCAATTGTTGGTTTTTACATCAGTATGAAGTTTGCTGAAACTGGTAAAATCGGTATAGTCAAACAGCGTTTCCGCCGCTTTGTTCATCACCTCAAAATCCAACGGAAAGGTAATGAGCGCTGCAAATTCTTTGGAGAAGGGATTTTTCCGGGTAGCGATATAATAATGATATGTTCTTGATTTAGCATCGAAACGTGCGTGAGCATCGGGCAAGACTTCTTCCAATCCCCAAATGGCAATATCGTAAGGAAGTAAGCTATTTAGCTTTCCTGCAAAAATTTTTGTATCGGGGATTGGTTTTTCCGCATCAAAATGAGCTGTCATACGTTTGGCGTGTACGCCGGCATCGGTTCTTCCGGCACCCGTTACATTTATTTTTTGCTGCAACAGTGTTTCCACACTTTTCGTTAGTTCTTCCTGTATGGAATTTCCGTTCGGCTGTATTTGCCAACCGTGGTAGTTGGTTCCTTTATATGATAGATGAATGAAATATCGCGGCATATTTTTTTTGTTTCAAAAGTAGCCTTTTATTTTTATTTAACAGCAATGAGTACAATGTTAAAACGATGAAAATTATTTTTATCCATATTTATACTAAGAAGTTGTTTGAATTAATAATGCGAATCATGGGTTGAAAAAAATGCGACAAAAGGCATATCCCCCTTACTGCCAGGGTTGTTAAGTTGTTTTGTATTTTATTTGTTTTCAAATAATTACATTTAATCCCGTAGGACTTGGGCGCATTCTTCAACTCCTGATGAACATAATTAACTCAAACAAGTTTGCAAAGACGCGAAGATTTTATTTAGGTAGTGAGGAAAATGAATATTAGGGGAAATATGTAGATAAATATTATAAAAGTCATTGCATTTATCTCGTTCTTTTTAGTGTGCCTATACGGCAGTTAAAATTATTTTGCGGTTTCCAATAAAAAATATAACTTTGTAATTATCTTAATGGTCATTAAATTAATCGTGATTAAATTGTTCGGATATGAAATTTTACAATAGAATAGATGAGTTGGAAATGCTGACGCAAATTGAGAAGCAATCTGCTGAAACAGCTTGTTTTACGATTATGGTCGGACGGCGGCGAATTGGTAAAACCTCCTTACTTCTGCGCTCGTTGGTAAACAGGAAAATGCTTTATCTTTTTGTGTCGCGCAATAGCGAGGCGGTGCTTTGCAGTCAATTTCAGCAACAGGCAAGCGAAGCGTTGGGCTTGCAAATTTACGGCACAATTAATCGTTTTGCAGACTTGTTTGAGCAATTGTTGATTTTTGCACAAAACGAGCATTACACGTTGATTATAGATGAATTTCAGGATTTCGACAATATCAACCGGGCTATTTTCAGCGAAATTCAAAATCTTTGGGACAGGTATAAGGATAAAATAAAGCTTAACTTCATTGCCTGCGGTTCGATTTATTCGCTGATGATGAGGATTTTTGAAAACAATAAAGAGCCTTTATTTGGCCGACTAACCTCAAAAATTATACTTAAATCATTTAAAATAAACGTTATAAAAGATATTTTGAAAGATTACAATCCCAATTATACTGCTGAAGATTTGTTATTTCTTTACGCGCTTACAGGCGGCGTTTCGCACTATATCGCTTTGTTGATGAATGCAAAGGCTGTAACATTCAAAAAAATGCTCGATTTTGTAACTCGTCCCGATTCGCCTTTTCTGAATGAGGGAAAGGACTTGCTTGTTTCTGAATTCGGACGCGATTACAGTACCTATTTTTCTATTCTTCAGCTGATTGCAGCGGGAAAAACCACGCAGAGCGAGATTGATTCCATTATCGGAAAAAATACAGGTGCTTATTTGGTAAATCTCGAAAATCAGTATTCGCTGATTGTCAAAAACAAGCCGGTGTTTTCGAAACCCGAAAGCCGTAATGCACATTGGAGTATTGGCGACAATTTTCTGCGTTTTTGGTTTCGTTTTATCTATCCGAATCAGGCGTTGATTGAAATGGGGAAGTTTGATTTGCTCAAACTGTACATTACAAATAACTACGAACAATACAGCGTTTTTTTGCTGGAAAAATATTTTCGTCAGAAATTTTCCGAAGAAGAGCCTCTTACTGCTATCGGCAGCTTTTGGGATAGCAGCGGTGAAAATGAAATTGACTTGGTTGCTTTAAACGATTTCGGTAAAACAGCCGTAATTGCCGAAGTAAAGCGCAATGCGAAGAAAATCAACCTGCAAGCTTTGGCAGTGAAAACTGCCGCTATTCAAAAGCAGTTAGCAAAGTATGAAGTGTCATTTAAAGCCTTGTCGTTAAGTGATATGTGAAATCAATGCAACAATTTATGACGATACACACATCTCCCGTAGAAATAGACGCCGGCCAGTGGGACGCTCTACTTAAAAAATCGACCAC
>QMCD01000709.1_pt1 | contig 22869 bp, 19 predicted proteins | sample 1821841 | NCBI WGS metagenome assembly QMCD01 (sample SAMN01991225, study PRJNA193472) | Termite gut metagenome, whole genome shotgun sequencing project. | isolation source: worker | host: Macrotermes natalensis
TACTGAAAATACGATGTCTTCTCTTCATTTATTTTCCGCTCTTTTCAAAAGTTTTAAACAATTGACTTGTCAACCTATTTCATGAGAGGACACATTGTACCATTATATATTATAACTTCTTAACTTCTTTAACTTCCATATTATTTCAGCATTAAGATAGAAACAACTTCTTTTGATCCCGAACTCACGTTAATACTAAAGAGTGGTAGAAAGAAAGTAAAAACTATTAGTGAACAATAATTGAAAACTACAATCTTTATTTGCCATGGAATGAGATGGTGAAAAGAAATTTTTGGAAAGTATATACCTGAATATATCCAAATATTATATGCAAATTTCCGGTAGTCATCTATGAACATCAGGAATCCAACTACGAATATCAGGTAGTCATCTGTGAACATCAGGAAGCTAACTGCGAATATCAGGTAGTCATCTGTGAACGTCAGGTAGTCGTCTTCGGGTATCAGGAAGCCATCTGCGAATATCAGGTAGTCATCTGTGAACGTCAGGTAGTCGTCTTCGGGTATCAGGTAGCCATCTGCGAGTGTCAGGTAGTCATCTGTGAACGTCAGGTAGTCATTTGTGAATGTCAGGTAGTCGTCTGTGAACGTCAGGTAGTCGTCTTCGGGTATCAGGCAGCCATCTGTGAACGTCAGGTAATCATCTGCGAGTGTCAGGTAGTCATCTGTGAACGTCAGGTAGTCATCTGTGAACGTCAGGTAGTCGTCTTCGGGTATCAGGTAGCCATCTGCGAATGTCAGGTAGTCGTCTGTGAACGTCAGGTAGTCGTCTGTGAGAATCAGGTAGTCATCTGCGAGTGTCAGGTAGTCATCTGCGAGTGTCAGGTAGTCATCTGTGAACGTCAGGTAGTCATCTGTGAACGTCAGGTAGTCGTTTGTGAATGTCAGGTAGTCGTCTGTGAGAATCAGGTAGCTATCTGCGAATGTCAGGTAGTCATCTGTGAACGTCAGGTAGTCATTTGTGAATGTCAGGAAGCCATCTGCGAGTATCAGGTAGTCATTTGTGAACATCAGGAAGCTAGCTGCGAGTATCAGGTAGGATATATTCAACAAACTGTGTCAGGTGCAGTAAAAAATTATATATTTGCCGAAAAAAAACAAAATACAATGAATAAGAGATGGGAAAGAATATTTTTATAACTATTGGACTAGTATACCTGTTCCTGTGCTTAGGATGCAGAAAAGAACATGTCGCACCAATAAATCAATTAGCAAAAGACCTTTTTTGCTTTAAAACGGGTTCGGAATGGGTGTATTATGATAGTATAAGTCAAACAACACAAAGAATGCTAATAAGCAATTATGAAGCAACAAGATTAGCAAGTATGCCTAAAGGAAGGAGAAGAGCATATAATTGGGCTGAATATATAGAAATGAAGATTACTATAGAAAACTTTGGAAGCGGAACAACAAAATTAGAAGCGGATGAAGACCAAGATAACACGCTAAGGAAAGGAGTAAGTTATATTTATACTCCTACCGAAGAATTTTTATATATTAGTTGTGATGAAAATACTAATTTCGTGCCCTCACCTACATATTTAACTACTTATACTGTAAATGAAACAATTTATTCAGATGTTTATGTATTTCATCAAGATGATGTTTCGTACTATGTGTCCAAACACATAGGCTTTATTAGATGTGTAAAAAACAATTATTTGGATTTAGTATTAACTGATAAAAATGTACAGCAGTGAAAAAACAGGTTTAATAATTATAAGGTGAGTTCGAGATCAATAGTAAAAATACTCTCGGAGCATATTCAAAATATAGACCCGTATTAGATATTTTCTTGTTTGGCAGAACGAGTTCGGCATTCTTTTATTTTTTTTATAAAAAAACCTATATGGTAGTCTAATGACAAAGCACAGATTAAAATAATGCTTCCATTTAAAAGATTTATATCATCTTCGTTTTCGGGCGTATAATTTCTATCATCAATACCTAAACAAAACGTTAATATACGCAATAATCCTAATAATATAAAAATAAAACCTATCATAGGACGCAATAATGAAGGTATGGAATGTAATAAAAAGCTGATATTAGCTTTTTGTTTGGGAACTGATTCTTCTGTTTTGGGTATCAGAAAATAATATAAAATACTTCCTATTGTCAGAGATATTAATCCGGTTAATAAATGTGCTATTGTCATAATGATAAATTTATATAATTCAGAGAAAGTGTTTAGAAGACTTTTAAATATTAATTTTTATGCAATTACTTACAATCATAAAAGAATACAAATTATGCTTGTATTTAAGGATTTTTTCTACTGCTTTATTTTCATATAAGTAGATTGAATAAGATTGATAATAGTTCCGACTGTTAACGCTTGAATAATATACATATTTGTTGCCTGAGAAATAGAAAACCATTCTTTTTCGTAGCTTATAAATGTAATCAAAATTAAAGCAAATAAAAAAAAGGTAACAAGGATTAGCCGTATGTCTTTTTTCTTCTCTCGTATTACATCAAACCATCCATATATGAGTGCGGTAAAAAGGAAACTTATGCAAAACGGAAAAACACTATATAAATAATAGTAATTTAAAACAGATGCATTTATTGTTTTAGTAAAATAAATGATAAGCACATTCACTAAAACAAGAAACAAAACAGCTATCACATTTCGAAGAATATATTTTTTGGATAAAAGATGCCATGTTGTTCCAATTATCAATGTCATGATAATACCACAAAAAACAGATAAAATTAGAGATATATACATGATTCCTATTTTAAAATTTTGATGCTGTCCATTTTCCTGATTTCACTGCTGCTTCCATACAAACTATTTTAATCTTTCCGTTCCAACAAAACCACATTTTCTACATGGTGTGTGTGTGGAAACATATCTATTGGCTGTATTTCTACAATTTTGTATCTTTCTGCCAGTAATGCAATATCTCTGGCTTGTGTAGCAGGGTTACAACTTACATATACAATAGATTCAGGAGATATCTTTAGCATTTGTTCCACTACATCAGGATGCATCCCTGAACGTGGAGGATCGGTGATAATTACATCCGGCTTTCCATTTCTCGCAATAAATTCATCTGTGAAAATCTTGCTCATATCCCCGGCAAAAAAGTCGGTATTGGTAATGTTATTCAAGGACGCATTTTCTTTTGCGTTTTCAATGGCAGATTCAACATATTCAATCCCGATAACTTTTTTAGCGTTATTTGCTACAAACAGGGCAATGGTTCCCGTTCCGGTATATAAATCATAAACAATCTGATTCTTTTGTACATTTGCCATGCGGGAAGTTATTTCATACAATTTAAGAGCTTGCTTTGCATTTGTTTGGTAAAATGCTAATGGGGCGACTTTAAAGAACAGGTCATTCATTTGCTCCATCATAAAATGCTTGCCTTTAAAAATATGCGTTTGTAAATCGGCAATAGAATCATTCATTTTCGTATTTATTACGTATAGCAGAGAAGTGATTTGCGGAAATTTCTCATGTATAAATGATAATAATGTTTCCGTTTCAGGATTTAAGGAAGTAAACACCAATATTACCATTACATCTCCACAAACAGAATTGCGAATAATTAAATTGCGTAGCAAGCCCTCCTGGGAACGGGTATTCCAGAAAGGGAATTTGTGCTCTATAGCATATTCCTTGATAGCGTCCCGTATTTGATTGCCCAATTCGTCATGCAAGTCGCAATGATGGATATCCAGTATTTTGTCGAACATTCCCGGAAGATGAAATCCTAATCCATTCGTATTGATAAGTCCTGCCTCTGCATTGGGTATTTCTTCTTTCTGCAACCAGCGTTTGTTGGAAAAGGTATATTCTACCTTGTTGCGATAGGCAAAAATATCTTCCGAAGCCAGGATTGGATTTACTTCAGGAAAATCAAATTTCCCGATACGCTGAAAATTATCAACAACTTGTTTTTGTTTATAAAACAGTTGTGTATCGTAATTCATATTTTGCCATTTACATCCTCCGCATGTTCCGAAATGTGAACATTTTGGAGTAAGCCTGTTGGAAGAGTAACGGCGAATATTGATTGCTTTTGCCTGATAATATGATTTCTTCCGTTTGCCAACTTGAACATCAACAATATCTCCGGGAACAACATACGGAACAAAGACAATCCTGTCTTCATATTTTCCGATGCTGACTCCTTCCGAACCGGCTTCTGTTATTTCAAGGTTTTCAATGATAAGTTCTGGTCTGTGTTTTTTTCGCATGCTATATTACTATTTTGGCAGATTCACATTGGTTGTCATATCCGATTTTATTACAAATATTTGTTCGTAAGAATCGGTAGTTTGATGTGATTTTTTCTTCCGAAAGACGATTCTGTATATTCCGGGTTGCAAAAGAATAGATTCCTGTGTGTCATCACTGCGAAGATTGTATATCCATTCATCTCTTCCCTCACGAATAACATATAAGCCTCCATATCCTACATCATTTTTTTGTATGATAGCAGTTCCCGGGTTAGGAATTTTCACTTCGGTAGTATAACTTTGGTTTATTTGTACGTTTTTGATCGCCAGTCTGGGAAGACAAAGTACTTCAAGGTCGTATTTTCCGATAAGATATTTATCCGCAATATTAAAATACTGTATATTTAATATTTCCGAATCCCCCGCTTTGCGTACAATAATAGGATTGGTTTGGTATCTGCTGTTTTTAGCTGTAGATTTTACTGTAAGATTTCCTTGCGGAACATCTACAGCGATTACATTATGTGTACCCGGAACAAGTTTAATGCCTTCTTTTACAACAGGTGGTAGTGTATGAATTTTTAATGCATATTCCGGCATGGCATTGATGTACAACGTATCAGGAATTCCACGAGAATTCATGGTATGAATATAATTATAGACAGCCTTTTTAGTTTCGGCATTGAAAAAAGTCATTCCGACATTAGATTCGGTAACTCGTCCGGCACTATCCAGAAGGTTTACCTGGGAAGTGGTTTTATTGAATATTTGTTGAATAACAATATCCATCGCATTGTCGAAAGCTATTTCGCTGCTTGCATCTACGTATGTTCCGGCACAATCCAAATCCAAACTAAAATCATTACCAATTCCGATAATGAAAGGTTTCAAAATAATTCCTTTTCGCTGCAACGCTTGCGATACCTCGCAAGGATCGCTTTTACACTCTTCTATTCCATCGGTAATCAAAATAATAATATTCCGGCAATTATTGCAAGCAGGGAAATCATTTTCCGCTGCCTGCAAAGAAAGTCCGATAGGTGTTGTCCCTTTGGGATAAATGGATTTGAGCTTTTGTTTTATTTTTTGAAAATTATTCGGAGCAAAGGGAACTTCTAACTTTGTGTCGTTGCAGTCGTAAAGATGATAATCTTTTTGATGTCCATAAACTCTGAGAGCCAGTTGTACATTAGAGAAATTTTCCAGACTGTCAATCATTCTGGACAATACCCGGTGAGCAATAAATATTTTTTTATCACTTTGCCAATCCCCCCACATGCTGTTGGAAGCATCAAAAATAAAGAGAATACGTGTAAGCGGTTCTCCTGAAAAATCCCGGATATTTCCTTTTGTTTGGGAAGACACTTGTCCCGCAAACAAAAGAATTAATAGCAAATAAGCAAATTTCTTGAAATTCATTCTATAATTGGTCGTGTATTAAAAAGCATGCTGCTATAAAAAGCAGACAACTTATTGGATTTTCTCGGGAAATAGAAATTTATTATGTGTGCAGTATCCTCAACAGCTGTTTTGGGTTTTGCCCCAGTTAGGGCAAGTTTGCTGCAGAGCTGCATGACGTTTGCCCCAGTTAGGGCAAGTTTGTCGCAGAGCTGCATGACGTTTGCCCCAGTTAGGGCAAGTTTGCCGCAGAGCTGCATGAGGTTTGCCCCAGTTAGGGCAAGTTTGTCGCAGAGCTGCATGACGTTTGCCCCAATTAGGGCAAGTTTGTCGCAGAGCTGCATGACGTTTGCCCCAATTGTGGCAAGTCTACCACAGACCTGCTTGAAGCCTGCACTAGCCGGTACAGGATTAGCTGCGACTGATTTGATTTTTCCGAAAGACTGTTTGCCTGTCATTTTTTTATTTTTTATAGTAGCATGCTTTTTAATATACTACCCCATAGTTTACATTTCATGCAAAGGTACTATTTTACGGATAATAATCCGAAATATATAACATAATCATTGGCTAAAAGTTACTAAACCTCTTCTGAAAGCAGAACTTTAATCTATTTCCTTAAACCTTACGTTCAAGTCTTCGTCAATATAAATCAGATATTTTTTCATAACCTCATAGCCCGCATTAGCTAAAAGCTGCTCATATTGGTGAATTTGCGTTTTGTGTTCTTCTTTTTCAATTCCGGTTTTGTATTCAAACAAAGTACATTGCCTGTCTTTGAAACAAAGCCGATCTATTCGAAAAGTGTTCCCCATACTGTCAATTATCTCCACTTCATTTTGGATAATACTTTGAGCATCTCCGAATAACATCTCCGATTGCGAATGAGAAAATACATTATTAAAAATGGATATTAGATTATTCTTAATGGTAGAATCCATTTCAATATCGGATTGTATCGAAGCTATAACGATATTAACATCTTCTTTATGAAAGATTCTCGCTAAATAATCATGTACTTTCGTTCCCCACAATGCCGTATCGGCTTTTGTATTCTTTTCCCAAAAATTGTCATGATTACCTGTAGATATATGTGCAGAAACAGGAACGGAAACATATTCTTTAATATAATTAGTGGAAATAGCCGCTTTAGTATCGGAAGCTCCTGATTTTGGCAATGGATTTCCAAAGCAATAATATATTGTTAGTTGATCTTGAGAAAATTCAGGTTCAATTTGCCGGTTAGTCGCAAGCAAAAAATTCTCCATTTCATCAGCCAGATTATCGCCTTGTTCAGCAATAAAATACAATCTGTCTTTAGCGCGTGTAAAACAAACATATTCAATGTTAAGGTCATCAATCGAAGAAAGCAGTTTTTCTTCCTCATAAAGATGATTGAATATAGTTCCTTCCATGCTTTTGGGCTTGAGCAATGTTGTCGTCAGCCCATGAATGGGTTCGGGCAATTCCACCCATTGATCCTTGCTTCCTTGACGTGGTTTTTTGTGTGGATATATTACTACAGGGAATTCCAGTCCTTTCGATTGATGGATGCTCATGACCGTTACGGCATCAATCCCTTTTGGATTGGAAAGCGAGAACTTATTCCTGTTTTCGTTCCAATAATCCAGAAATTGAAATTCCGTTTTGTTGGGCTTTTGCGAAAAATCGGCAACAATATCCAAAAACGCCAGAATAAATGGATTGGCATCTTTTGTCAGGTCGAATATTTGTAAAAGTTGTTCCACCCGTTCATACAGGTTCTGCCTTGAAAGCTGTTGAGGATTAAAGTCGTATTCTTTTTCTTGAACTTGTCTAAAGCAGTCTCCGGTAACTGTTTTTTCTACTGTTAGAGGATTTCCTTGTATGAATTTCAGAAAATCAACATTGTTTTTAGCGAATGGAAGGATTTTCTCTTTAGAAAGATTTTGTTCCTCCGCAATAAAATTCAACATAATCCCGCGGGCAATTTCATTATTGGCATCCGTCAAATACGAAAGACAGGCTGTCAAAAAACTAACCTCCCTGTTTTTAAACAACAACAAAGATTCGGCAGAAATGGTTGGAATATTATTTCCCAACAAATAACGGGCAATCTCAGCGCCAAAATCATTTCCCCGAACCAATACTGCCATATCAGCATAAGTATAACCGGATTGTTTTGCCTGATGGATATTCCGTACGATTTCCTCTAATGCAAGTTCGTTATATTTCCGCGGATTGTCTTTCAAGAAGCAAGTAAAAAATACAGCGCCGCCAATATTATCTTCCCTTGCCTGCTGTGCGACATGCAAATAAATATCCCGAATCCGTTCTTCTTTTTTAGCAACAAGCCGAGCAAAAAATGAATTGTTAAACTCAACAATTTCTTTTTTTGAGCGGTAATTTTTCTGTAAAAATTCTTCCGAGAAATTATAACTCAACGCATTTTCTCGCTCCTTGATAATATCCTGCTTTTCGCTTCCGTTCACTTTCGGCAAAGCAACAAATTGACGGACATCTCCGCCCCTGAAACGATAAATCGCTTGCTTGGCATCGCCAAAGAGAATTGTTTTTCCTGTCGAAGTTCCCGTTAATACAGTTGAAAGTGATTCCACTACCAAAGGCAACAAATTTTGCCATTGCAAAAAAGATGTATCCTGAAATTCATCAATAAAAATATATTTATATCTTTCACCTATTCGCTCATACACAAAAGGAACAGGTTCATTTTGGACGGTCTCGGCAATTGTTATATTCGCTTCGCTGATATGAAGCAACTTATCGGTGTGTTTGAGTTCTTCAGCGGTGCGACGAATTTCGTTAAGTAATGCTACCGGATAAATATTCTTCCGAATTGCCTGCAACAAAAGATAATCCTGTTCATGCTTGGCTATTTCCAAATAATAATCACGCAAGTAATTGCTTATTGCGTCAATGGCATCTTTACAGGCACAAGCGGACGAGTACCAAACATTTTCATTAATGGCTTTCAATATATAACTGTTACCGGATAGCTTGTCGCAGTCGCCTTTGCTTTTCTTGTAAAACCATTGTCCGATGCCGTTTTTCCCATAATAAAAACTGTCAAAAGGGATAGCATTATCCGTAATTAATTGACAAGCCTTCCGAGCCGAATCTCCAATGGATTTTTCAATAATAGCAATTCGGGAATTAACCTCCTTGATAATCTTACTAAAATCCTTTGCCGGAATATTTTCTATCTTTTTCAGATAAGGAATCGCCGTTTCGTTATAGATTTGTTTTCCTATAGATGCCAACTCCTGTTCAATTCGCCAGTTTCTCTCGCTTTCAATATTGGAAAACGAAAAATTGACAATCGCCTCCGTAATATCGTCATCATAACCGAGTTTTGACAAAATCAAATCAACAATCTGCGACATTATACTATCGCTATCCAGCTCTAATTGATGGTTAAGCGGAATTTTCAAATCAATAGCGAAATGCTGAACAATCCGCTGAAAAAGACTGTCAATGGTCAAGATAGAAAAATTGCTGTAATCATGATGAATAAAATCCAGCAATTTCGCGGAGCGGGAAATAACATCTGCTTTCTCAATAGATTCGGATAGCTCATCCAACAAATCGCTTTCCTGTCCTTTGGAAAGCATCTCCAAGAACAGCAATATCCGTTCTTTCATCTCATTAACCGCCTTATTGGTAAATGTAATAGCCAATATTTTCCGGTAAATAAAATGGTCTTTTGGAAAATGCAGCAAACAAATCCTGATGTACTCCTTTGCCAGCGTATACGTCTTCCCCGATCCGGCAGAAGCCTGATATACAATGAAAGATTTGTTGTTAGAATTCATTTTATATATTTATTTATACACACCTTGAATGTTTAGGTATACATTTCCTTTTTATAAACTCATTGTCAATTCTCAATTATTAATTATCCATTGAACTACGGTATTCGCATGTATTTATGACTTTGCAGCGATATTTTCCATTTCGGATTCTTCAAAATATAGTCTACTATAACAGGCGTAATTGTTTTCACTTGACTCCATTCCGGCTGGAGATAGCATATACAGTTACTGTTCACTCTGGAAGCATTATATTCTGCCCATGCCAAATCATCTTCTGTACGAACAATCATCTTCAATTCGTTTGCCAAACGATAAAACTCAGGATGAATAATGGTGCCGTTTTTAGGAGAAAAGCAAATCCAATCCCAGGTTCCGCTTAAAGGTTCCGAACCTGAGGTTTCAATATGCCGCAAAATATGATTCTCCCCAAGCTGTCTGCAAAGGTATCCCAAATTGTAAAGGCATGGTTCACCTCCTGTAACAACAACCGTATCGGCTCCATACTCAAGCACGTGCTTCACCATTTCATTTACAGATGTCAGCGGATGAGAATTCTTATCCCAAGATTCTTTTACATCACAAAAACTACATCCGACATCACAGCCGCCAATTCGCAAAAAATAGGCAGCCTTTCCCGTATGAAATCCTTCCCCCTGAAGGGAGTAAAACTCTTCCATCAAAGGAAGCATTGTGCCGTTTTCTAATTGTTTATTGTTCTCCACTTAAATGTATTTTTACAAAATTACATGATTTTTCCGAACCATTTTTCGGTTTTTGCCGGATTGGTATATCATAATAGTAAATGAGAAGTTAGAAAGGTGAAGTGGTGAAGAAGTAAGACGAATGGTTTCACAAAGTAGCACGAAGGTATTAGTTTCGCTGTTCACTTTGTTATAAGCAAATTTTCTCCTTTGTATCATTAACCCCGAACTCACATTATTTATAGCTATCTTTGCATTATGGCACCAAACGATGTAACTCCTCAGGAATTGTGGTTGAGACAACAAATAAGCAGTCTTGACGTGGATTATGATTTGTGGAATAAAAAAAGAAAATCCATACAGGCATTTTCAAAAGTGAGTCAAAGCTGTATTTTTACTGTCGATGTATTTAAGGAAAGGTATGACTTTGCTTCCGCAAACTTCTCTCCTATTTTCGGGTATAATCCTACCGAGATAAAAACAATCCGAAAGCAGGGCGATTTATTGGAAGAAAGGATTCATCCTGACGACAGGATACAGCTTCTGGAATACCAAATCGAACACGGACAGTTTATCTACTCGCTTCCGCCGGAAGAAAGAAATGACTATCAGCAAATATTCCAATACCGGATGTTGAATGCCGGGCAACAATATATAAACGTTATCAGCCGTCAGCAGGTTATACAAAAGGATAGAAATGGTAAGGCATGGATTATTATGGGAATGATAGACATATCTCCCGATCAGACACCTTCCGAAAAAGTAAAGCGTACCCTTATCAACCGGAAAACCGGAGAAATACTTGCCGATACACCTGCTTCTCAAGAAAAGCAATTGACTAAACGGGAAAAAGAGATATTATTATTAATCAGGCAGGGCTTTCTAAGCAAGGAAATTGCGGACAAGCTGAATATAAGTATTTATACGGTGAATAATCACCGAAAAAACATATTGAGAAAACTGGATGTCGACAACGTGATAGAAGCTATAAATACAGCCCGTAACTATGGAATAGTATATTAACGTGAGTTTGGGGTTTATTTATTTGCTTAAGAGAAGTTACACAAGTTAAATGAAGTTACAGGAAGCTATAATGTGTACTATATAACTTCTTAACTTCTTTAACTTCCATATTATTTCAGCATTAAGCTATAAACTATAAGCAACCTCATTTGATCCCGAATTCACGTTATATTAAAAGCTGAAACAAATACCATAGATTGCGTTGTCCCTCGTCATAACAGTACTTCATTTGTTTGGTTCCCGATGGGCAAACCGGAGCCAGGACAGACTTTCGGAGCTTCCGAAAGGGCAAACCGGAGCCAGGACAGGCTTGCGGAGCTTCCGCAAAGACAAACCGGAGCCAGGACAGGCTTGCGGAGCTTCCGCAAAGACAAACCGGAGCCAGGACAGGCTTGCGGAGCTTCCGCAAAGGCAAACCGGAGCGGGGACAGACTTTCGGAGCTTCCGAAAAGGCAAACTGGAACAGGGACAGACTTTCGGAGCTTCCGAAAAGGCAAACCGGAGCGGGGACAGACTTTCGGAACTTCCGAAAAGGTAAACCGGAGCGGGGACAGACTTTCGGAGCTTCCGAAAAGGCAAACCAATTTGCCAGGATAGCTTCGTGCCTCGTTATTGTATTATTTAGTTGTTCACTTCGTTATAAGCCAATCAACAAATAAGCGGATAAGCATTAAACATTTCACCATTGATTCCGAACTCACGCTAAAATATAGCTATAAATAGCCATTTGTCCGCAAAAGCGAAAGATTTATCTTTGCATATTTATTCCATTTTAGTTTGAGATGACATTTAATAAAACAGAAACAGAGGAAAAAAAGTATCTGCAACAGATTATTACTATTTTAAACAATACCATAAATAACACGGATGCATTCATAAAAGAACATGTCGACACCTTGGCAGAATATAAGGATTACCTGTGGTCGAATAAGGATATTGATCCTCACGAAATCCGTTCCATGAGGGAAAGTATCCTGAATCATTTTGCACGGGGAGAAAGTGTGATCGACAAGCGTAAAAGGTTGGGAAAGATTCTGGATATTCCCTATTTCGGACGAATTGATTTTAAGGAAAAGAAAGAAGGCAGCAAGCTTATCCCTGTCTACATTGGAGTGCATACTTTTTATGATTTTGAAACAAAGTCGCATCTTATCTACGATTGGCGGGCTCCCATTTCGAGCATGTTTTACGATTATGAATTAGGGGACGCTTCCTATCTTTCACCATCCGGAAAAATAGAAGGAGAACTGTCTCTTAAACGTCAATTCCGTATCAGGAAAGGAAATATGGAATATATGATAGAAAGTTCCTTAACCGTTCATGATGATATTCTACAGAAAGAATTAAGTTCGAATGCTGACGATAAAATGAAAAATATCGTAGCTACTATTCAACGGGAACAAAACCGGATTATCCGCAACGAAGATGCACGTGTTTTGATTATCCAAGGAGTAGCGGGTTCAGGGAAAACATCAATAGCGCTTCACCGGATTGCTTATCTGCTATATAGCCGGAAAGGGAATCTTTCTTCCAAAGATATTTTAATAATTTCACCCAATAAGGTTTTTGCCGATTATATCTCTAATGTACTTCCCGAACTTGGGGAGGAAAATATTCCGGAGACGAGCATTGATCAGATACTTTCCAATATATTAGATAATAAATACACGTATCAGAATTTCTTTGACCAGGTAAATGAATTGCTAAGCAGCCCTTCCCCTGACTTTATTGACAGGATACGGTACAAAGCAACTACCGATTTTACGTATCAGCTCAACAGGTTTATTTTGCATATTGAAAATAATTATTTCAAGGTGGTAGATGTAAAACTCACAAAGCATGTTACCGTTCCGGCTGAATTCATTGAGGAGCAATTCAGGCGTTTTGACCGGTATCCCATGCGTCGGCGATTTGAAACAATGACCGATTACATTCTTGAAATAATGACGGTTCAATATAGATTCTCGGTAACTACAGCCGAAAAGAACTTGCTGAAAAAAGAGATAAAAAAGATGTTTACCGGAAATAATGATGTTCAAGTTTATAAAGATTTCTTTGCATGGATGGGAAAGCCTGAAATGTTTAAAATGCGGAAAAACCGTATGCTTGAATATTCCGACCTTGCTCCTTTGGCATATATTCACATAGCATTGGAAGGAAACCCTTGCCCGAATCATGTCAAGCATCTTTTAATTGATGAAATGCAGGATTATTCCCCAATACAATATGGCATAATACAAAAACTGTATTCGTGTCCTAAAACTATTCTTGGTGATGCCAGCCAGTCGGTAGACCCTTATGGCTCATCAACTGCCGACATGATTCGGAAAGTTTTTGCCACGGGAAAAGTGATGAAGTTATGCAAAAGCTATCGCTCAACCTGCGAAATAACAGCTTTTGCACAAAAAATCCGTGCCAATGCAGAATTGGAACCGGTTGCACGGCACGGTGAGAAACCGCAAATCATAAAGTTTAAAGATGAGAAAGAAGAGATTTCCGGTATTGTCAATTTGATTTCCACTTTTAAAAAATCTACTTATGAATCGCTTGGCATTATTTGTAAAACAGAATTACAAGCGAAGGAAATAACCGGAAAACTCAAATTATACATGGATGATATTTACTTCCTGTCAAATCAAAGTTCTGACTTTGTACGTGGTATCGTTATCACTTCTGCCCACATGGCAAAAGGATTGGAGTTTGATGAAGTAATTATTCCCCAAGCCAATGACAAGAATTATAATTCTGAAATTGATAAAAGTATGCTATATGTTGCCCTAACAAGGGCAATGCACCGATTGACATTGACTTATTGTGGGAAAAGATCTGCTTTATTAAATCATTCGGATTAACCGGACTTCGCACATCATTCATATTCGCCATGCTTCTAAGTAAAACTACTTCGCAAACCGCACTCCAAAAGACAAATTAACAATATGTGATGTGTGTTTTAATGAATACGGATTGATGTAATTCGCCGTGCTTCCCAAAAATTTGTAGCTTAATTGAATCGCCATTATTTTTGCCAAATCGCACGAAAAGCCAATATTGGCTCCATAATTGAACGATACTTTTTTTGATGGAGCCGGAACCGCAGGAGCACCATCCACCACCGGAGAATCTTTTTGAACAGACTTAAAGCGGGTAAAGCCAAGCGTCGGACCTACCAAAAAATGAAATCGTTTGGCAAAATCAACTTCATAGCTCCACGAAAACAAAACCGGTATCGAATTGCAATTACGTGTACGCACACCGTCATCGTGATACGTTTTTGTGCCGGTAGTTGTATTCTCCAAATAATAGGAAAACTGCATCACCGTATCGCCGGAACTTCCTGTAAAGCCAATCTCAAACGAAACAAAACTATGTTTGGAAACATACACTCCTCCGCTAAACCCCGCTCCGAACCCAAAAACAGAGCCGCCCTGATAAGGCTGAATCTGAAAAAATGGAAAACTGAAATATACAAATCCTAAACGTTTGGGCGTAGCAACATTTTTGTTCTCTGCCAAGCCATGCGTTACAAGCATAAACACCAAACAAATAAAAAACACCATTTTTTTCATAAGATTCACCCTTTTATCAAAATTAACAAATGCAAAAGTAGCATTTTATTGTTAAGCAGAGGAGTTGTTTCTTGGAAAGAAATACGGAATTATATATCAAAATCCTTCAATTTCCATACCCCAAAAAATTGTACCTTTGTAACCTTAAATAAAAGCAAAGGAATTTTTTATATATGGACAAGAAATACAAAGAGTACAAGAAGTTAGACCTTTCAAAATTAGCTAAAGATGTTCACAAAAAATGGGAGTTGAACGATACCTTTGAACAAAGTTTGAGCATTCGGGAAGGAAAGTCTAACTTTATATTTTACGAGGGACCTCCTTCTGCAAACGGACAGCCGGGCATTCACCATGTGATGGCACGTACCATTAAGGATATTTTTTGTCGCTATAAAACACAGAAAGGCTTTTATGTAAAGCGTAAAGCAGGTTGGGATACTCACGGCTTGCCTGTAGAATTGAACGTGGAAAAAAGTCTGGGTATCACCAAAGAAGATATCGGTAAGAAAATATCGGTAGAAGATTACAACCAGGCATGTCGAAAGGAAGTGATGAAATACAAAGACATGTGGGATGACCTTACCAAAAGGATGGGATATTGGGTGGATTTGTCCGACCCTTATATTACATTCAAAAACGAATACATTGAAAGCTTGTGGTTTCTATTGTCTGAAATCTATAAAAAAGGATTACTGTACAAAGGATACACTATTCAACCATATTCTCCTGCTGCCGGAACCGGTTTGAGTTCCCATGAACTGAATATGCCGGGATGTTACCGCGATGTGAAAGATACCACTTGTGTAGCTCAATTCAAAGTTGTCGAAAATCAAGAGTTTGACAAGTGTCCATGGGGATTTTCAGATAAGCCGCATATTCCTGACAACTTATATTTTCTGGCATGGACAACAACGCCTTGGACATTGCCTTCCAATACGGCTTTAGCAGTCGGAAATAATATTGATTATGTACTGGTAAAAACATTCAATCCGTATTCGGGATTGCCGGTTTTAGTAATTCTGGCAAAGGCATTGTTGCATACGCTTTTTCCGGAAAAAAATGCGGAACTGAAATTTGAAGATTATCAGCAAGGGGATAAAAATATTCCGTACCAAGTGCTAGCGGAAACAAAAGGAGCAAACTTAGTTGGACTTAAATACGAGCAACTTATCCCCTGGGTAAATCCGGGTGAAGGAGCTTTCCGTGTAATTGCAGGTGACTACGTAACTACCGAAGACGGCACAGGAATTGTTCATATTGCTCCTACTTTTGGTGCTGATGACGACCGCGTAGCAAAGCAATCCGGTATTCCGCCGTTGTTTATGATTGATACCGAGGGTAAACGCCAGCCAATGGTAGACAGATGCGGCAAATTTTATCAACTGACCGATTTAGACCCTGCCTTTGTAAAGGAACAAGTAAATGTAGATTTATATTCTGAATTTTCAGGACGATTTGTCAAAAATGCCTATTGTCCGGATCTTTCCGAAGAGGACAAAACATTGGATGTGGACATTGCTGTTATGCTGAAAATGCAAAATAAAGCTTTTAAAATAGAAAAGCATACGCACAATTATCCGAATTGCTGGCGTACAGGAAAACCGATTTTGTATTATCCCCTGGATAGCTGGTTTATCCGTACCACTGCTGTGAAAGACCGTATGATTGCCTTAAACAAAACCATCAAATGGAAGCCCGAGGCTACCGGAACAGGACGTTTTGGTAATTGGCTGGAAAATTTGGTAGACTGGAATCTTTCACGTTCGCGCTATTGGGGTACACCGCTCCCAATCTGGCGTACCGAATGCGGATGCGAAGAGATTTGCATTGGTTCAGTGGCACAATTGCGGGAAGAAATTGAAAGGTCAATTGAGGCAGGATTCATGAAAGAGAATCCATACAAATCCGAAGATTACAATAATTTTGATTTGCATCGACCTTATATAGATAATGTATTTTTGGTTTCACCAAGCGGCAAAAAAATGACGCGGGAAACTGATTTGATAGATGTTTGGTTTGACAGTGGTGCAATGCCGTATGCACAGTATTATTATCCGAAAAACAATATAAAAGATTCATTTCCTGCTGATTTTATCGCTGAAGGCGTTGACCAGACAAGAGGATGGTTCTTCACCTTACATGCTATTTCGACGATGATAGACGATAGCATTTCTTACAAAACAGTTATTTCCAATGGATTGGTACTGGATAAGAACGGAAATAAAATGTCCAAGAGTTTGGGTAATGGTGTTGATCCGTTTGAAACAATTGAAACGTACGGACCTGATGCCACTCGCTGGTATATGATTACCAATGCACAACCTTGGGATAATCTCAAATTTGACAAAGATGGCATTGATGAAGTCCGTCGGAAATTCTTTGGGACATTGTACAATACATATAGTTTCTTTGCTTTATATGCTAATATTGACGGATTTTCATACAAAGAATCCGATGTCGCCAATGAAAAGCGTCCCGAAATAGACCGTTGGATATTGTCGGAACTGAATTCATTGGTCAAAAACGTGGATTCTTACTATGATGATTATGAACCGACGAAAGCAGGGCGAGCAATTCAGGTTTTTGTAGATGAATGTCTGAGCAATTGGTATGTACGTTTATGTCGCCGCCGTTTCTGGAAAGGCGAATACAGCGAAGATAAAATCTCTGCCTACCAAACTTTATACACATGCCTGGAAGTATTATCTCAATTGATAGCTCCGATAGCTCCGTTTTTCAGCGACAATTTATTTCATGATTTAAATTCTGCAAGTAACCGATACAAAGTGGATTCCGTCCATTTGACCAATTTTCCGGTTGCGAGATTGGATTTGATAGACGAACAACTGGAAGAACGTATGCAGATGGCACGTCAAATTTCTTCAATGGTGCTTTCATTACGTAAGCGTAACAATATAAGGGTACGTCAACCGCTGGCAAAAATCATGATTCCGGTTTTGGATAGCCACATGCAGCAACAGATTGAAGCAGTTAAAAATCTGATTTTATCTGAAGTAAATATCAAAGAAATAGAATATCTTACACCGAAAAATAATGTTTTGGTCAAAACAATAAAGCCGAACTTTAAAACTTTGGGACCAAAATATGGTAAAATCATGAAATCAATTGCCGCAGCAGTTGGTAAATTTACTCAAGATGACATTGTATCCATCGAAGCCAATGGAAAATATGTGATGATGATTGATGGCGAGCATGTGGAATTACTTTTAACTGATGTAGAAATATTTACGCAAGATATTCCGGGCTGGGTAGTTGTCAACGAAGGAAACCTGACGGTTGCTTTGGACGTAACCATCACACAGGAATTGGCAGAAGAAGGCTTGGCAAGAGAATTAGTTAATCGCATTCAGAATTTCCGGAAAGAAAGTAATCTGGATGTTGTTGATAAAATAAAAGTTACCTTACAATATCATCCACAACTGGATGCAATGCTACTCAATTTTGAAGAATATATCTGTAGCGAAACCCTTTGTGAAAAACTTTCATTAGAAGAAGAAATTACCTCCTCAAACAAAACTCGCATTGAGCTGGTAGATGATGTGAAAGTGGATATTTTGATAGAGAAAGTAAATCACTAAATTTCGTAACTTTGTATGCTTATTTTAAATATTAAACGCTAAAAAAAGAAGATGGGAGCAACAGTAAGTATCATTATGGGAAGTACTTCCGATTTTCCTATTATGGAAGAAGCCGGAAAATTCTTGGAAGAAATGGGCATTGAATATGAATATAATGCTTTATCAGCACACCGTACACCGGAATTGGTTATGGATTTTGCAATGAATGCAAAGAAACGCGGTGTAAAAGTTATTATTGCCGGAGCAGGCGGAGCAGCACATCTTCCGGGAGTGATTGCCGCTTATTCTTCCGTTCCTATAATCGGTGTTCCTATTAAATCATCCAATTCAATAGACGGTTGGGATTCTGTTCTTTCCATATTGCAAATGCCTTCAGGGATACCTGTTGCAACAGTTGCTTTGAATGGAGCAAGAAATGCTGCTATACTGGCAGCACAAATTATTGCTGCTTCGGATGATGCTTTGTATGCTAAACTTACAGCATTTAAAGAATCAATGAAGAAAAAAATAATAGAGGCCAACGCAAAATTGCAAAACAAATAATTTCTTTATCCAGAAAGGGTTTACCATGAATAACTTTATCGTATCGGCACGAAAATACCGTCCGCAGACATTCAAATCGGTGGTGGGACAGGATTCTATCACTACTACATTGAAGAATGCTATCTTGCAACAGCAGATAGCTCAAGCGTTTTTATTTTGCGGACCTCGAGGTGTCGGTAAAACGACTTGTGCCCGTATTTTTGCAAAAACTATCAACTGCCAGAATAAAACCGAAGATGGTGAAGCATGCAACGAATGTGAATCCTGTAAATCGTTTAATGCTTCGGCTTCATTCAATATTTTCGAGTTGGATGCAGCCTCTAACAACAGTGTAGACGATATTCGCCGTTTGGTAGAGCAAGTACGCATTCCGCCGCAGGGAGTTGACTACAAAGTTTATATTATAGATGAGGTTCACATGTTATCCAATCAAGCATTTAATGCTTTTTTGAAAACACTGGAAGAACCTCCTGCTTATGCAAAATTTATCCTTGCTACAACCGAAAAACATAAAATATTAGCAACCATCCTTTCGCGTTGTCAGATTTTCGATTTTAAAAGAATTAAAACAGATGACATTGTCAATCATCTACAGTATGTTGCCAGTGAAGAAAATATCAGTTTTGAAGATAGTGCATTACATGTTATTGCACAAAAATCGGATGGCGGGCTACGAGATGCCCTTTCTACTTTTGACCAGATTGTCAGCTTTTCAAATGGAAACTTAACATATACCAGCACTATCGAAAACTTGAATGTACTGGATTATGATTATTTTTTCAAAATGATAGACCTTATTTTATCGGAAAATACGGCAGATGCTCTTTTACTTTATAATGAAATCATAGAAAAAGGATTCGACGGACAACATTTTCTGGCAGGATTGAATGAACATTTACGAAATCTTTCCATGTGTAAAACACCTTCTACTGTCAAATTGATGGATGTAAGCGATGATGTTAAAGGAGAATATCTCAAACAGGCTCAGGCTATTGATGATAATATGCTTATCCGTTTGCTGACTATGTTTACCAAATGTGACGGAGATTATAAATTGTCTAACAACAAACGATTGCACGTTGAAGTAGCCCTGATGCAGGCTTGTTACCTCAAACGTGCCCGGGTCAGGCAATCGTGAGGTCATAGAAGACGAGAACAACAGCACACAAGAGGTTCCAGCAGCTTCGACGGAAGAGAAAAAAGAAATTCCTTTCAAGAAGCCTGTTATGTTACAGGAACACATGAAAACTACCTCTATCAAAGAAGTTTTGGAAAAATATCAACCCAAAACACAACAAGAGGAAATTGTAGAAACAACATCAACAAATATAGCGGAATCGCCCGAACAATCTGCTAAAGAAAATACTGTTCTTGCAGAAGAAAAAGATATTGATAATCATCAAAGAGATGATATAGAAAATATTTCATCAGAAAATAAAAAAGAAGAAACTTCTGAAACGGTTTTTGTCTCTTTAGAACAATGCTGGGAAGAAGCTATCAAAGAAGCCGCAACAGAAGATACAATTATTGCAGGAGAATTATTATTAAAGCAAATTCCTGTTGCAACGGACGATGATATTATAGCGATAGAAGTTCCAAACGAAGTGGCAAAGCAGGAAATACGCCAAATTCTTCCAACTCTCACTCAATGTCTGCTTCAAAAAACAGGGGTTCCTTATTCTATTGAAGTCAAGGTGGTGAAAATTGAACAGGAAAAACAAGTAGATAAATCCAACCCGGACGAAAAATTTAAGCATCTTTGTCAAGAAAATCCTAAATTATTGGAATTTAAGCAGCGATTGAATTTGTCAATATCGTAATGCCATTTTCTATATCAAAATAAACATTTATCAATGATTGTATCCCGTAAAGCAGTAATTTGGAGTGGAATCATTATTATTATTTTATTTGCAGTAATTAATCGTATACGTCTGTATATGAATTCCGAATTTGTTGCCGGAAGTGTTACTACTATTGTTGTTCCTAACGAAAAATCATCCAAGGAAGACACATATCTGTATGAAATCCTGTTTGAATATGGGAATAAAACACATAAATATGATGTTCAGTTTTTTATTCCCCCCGATAATGATGAACAAATAAAAGTAATGATACCTAATGGTAAACCGGAAGATTTCACCCTGTTTGATTTTTCCCATTTTATATTAACTCCCGTTATTCTTCTTGTTGCAATTTCCGGCGTATGGGTAGTTTTTTTACAGTCATTCTTCCCCAATCAAAAAGAATTTTATTTTTTCAAGAAAAAGAAATAAATGAATAAGCGGACTTTTTATATAAAAACCCTGGGCTGCAAACTTAATTTCAGCGAAAGTGCTACATTGGAACGCATGCTGGTTGAAAAAGGATACAGTATAGCTGAAAATTCTGTCTCCGACATATATATAATTAATACCTGTGCCGTTACGGAAACCGCTGAAAAAAAATGCCGGCAATATATCCATCAAGTGAGAAAACAAAATCCAAAGGTGAAAATTGTATTGGTGGGTTGTTATTCTGCTTTGGAAAATGCACAGGCAATTGCTTTGGAAGTGGATTTGATGCTGGGAAGCGGTAACAAAATGCAATTGATAGAAGAAATAGATTCTTTATTTGAAGAAAATAATCATCCAGTTATTATCAAAGAAAAAGCAGAAGAGCCTTTTTTTGCGTCTTACTCGATAGATGAGCGTACACGTTCATTTTTGAAAATTCAAGACGGATGCGATTATTTTTGTACTTATTGCACTGTCGCATACGCACGAGGACGCAGCCGTAGCGACAGCATAGAAAATATTATCACGCATGTAAGGGATATTGTAAATAATAATATCAAGGAAATTGTGCTTTCCGGCGTAAATATCGGTGAGTTCAGGACAGAAAAAGGAGAACTTCTTATAGATTTACTTTATGCGTTAGAAAAAATAGAACCACTCCAGCGAATACGGATTTCTTCCATCGAACCCAATTTGTTAACTGATGAAATTATTGATTTGGTTTCCCAATCCAACAAAATACTTCCTCATTTTCATATTCCTTTACAATCGGGTTCCAATGAGATTCTCTCGCAAATGAAACGCCGCTATAAAAAAGAATTATTTGCCGAAAAAATCTATCGGATAAAAGAAAAAATGCCTCATTGCTGCATAGCTGCCGATGTAATTGCAGGTTTTCCCGGCGAAACGGACAGGCTTTTTGAAGAAACATATCACTTTATAGAAGAGCTTCCGTTAAGCATGTTACATGTTTTTCCTTATTCCAAACGTCCCAATACCATTGCCGCCAGTATGGAAAATCAATTAAGCAATAGCTGCAAAAACAATCGGGCAAGTATTTTGACAACATTATCCAGGGAGAAAAAAGAAGCATTTTATCATGAAAACCTCCATAGAAAATGTTTTGCATTGATAGAATCAAAAAAAGAAAACGGTTTCTTGACCGGCTTTACCGATAATTATGTCCGCATAAAATTAGCCTATAATGCGGCTATTATTAATGAGATTGTGCATGTGCAAATCCTGGAAATGGATACCGATGGGGTTTGCAAGGCGAAGATTTAATGTCTAATGCTTAATAATTAAGGTGAGTTCGGGATTTCCAACAATAAATAAGTGAATGAGTAAATAAGTAAATAAGAAGTTAGAGATAAGGAATGCAACAAGCAGGAATTTATATTCTCCGCAGCTTTGGTTTGCATTCTCGCAGCTTTAGTTTACGCTCTCGCTGATTTATTTTACGCTCTCGCAGCTTTAGTTTATGTTCTCGCTGATTTAGTTTATGCTCTCGCTGATTTAGTTTATGTTCTCGCTACTTTAGTCTACGCTCTCGCTGATTTAGTCTACGCTCTCGCTGCTTTAGTCTACGCTCTCGCTGCTTTAGTTTATGCTCTCGCAGCTTTAGTTTATGTTCTCGCTGCTTTAGTCTACGCTCTCGCTGCTTTAGTCTACGCTCTCGCTGATTTAGTTTATGCTCTCGCTGATTTAGTTTATGCTCTCGCAGCTTTAGTTTATGTT
>QMCD01000849.1_pt1 | contig 22854 bp, 20 predicted proteins | sample 1821841 | NCBI WGS metagenome assembly QMCD01 (sample SAMN01991225, study PRJNA193472) | Termite gut metagenome, whole genome shotgun sequencing project. | isolation source: worker | host: Macrotermes natalensis
ATCCTCATCGTATTTTGCTCTGTTTGTACTCATCAGATGCTCCTCCAATACTTTCTCGTATTATCTTAACATCTGTCCACTATTTTAGCGTAGTCCCAGAATACAGAATAAAGAGATGATTTTGTAGAATTGTAAGGCATAGCATTTCACGGCTGTGTATGCCTTTGCCTTTGAGGGAGTTTTTAGAACCGTAGGTTCTGAACCGCCGGAGGTACTAAATCATCCCGCAGGGATACCTTGACCCCAAAGGAATCCCCGAAAGATAACAGCGGGATATTTCGATAATCCCGTATTTTTTTGCTGTGCTTTTGAAATGTGATTAGTGTTACCGAAGGCTTGCTGTCACTTCTCCTGCCCGGTGATCCGCCCACCTTGATTGGAGATGTTTTTGAACTTCATCGGGCTGATCCCCTCTACTTGCTTAAACGCTTTGCTGAAGTGGGCCACATCGGAATAACCGACCATTTTGGCGATATTATATATTTTGTATTGCGGGTCTAAAAGCAATTTCTTGGAAATCTTTACGCGGTATTTTTGTACATAACGTGAAAAGGTGTCTTTCATTTCAGCGGCAAAAATGCGGCTTAAATAGGTGGGGGAGACGTAGAGTTTTTCCGCGATATCCGCAAGGGAGGCGGACGCGTAGTTTTCCTTAATGTAATCGACAGCCTGCGCCACAAGGAGCGAGCCGCCGAAATTCTCGATCGATTCAAAATAAGCGCAGAAACGCAGCAGCGCGGCGAGCGTTTCGTCATAGATATTGCTGACGGCGTGCTGGATATTGATCAGCTTTTTCGCGGTGATCAGCATGTCGCTGTCGGGGTCTTTTGTGGGGCCGTCCGTAAAATACAGATCCTCGCGGAGACTGTCCAAAAGCGTGATACATTTCAGTTTTATCAAGTCGGTATCGTATATCTGGCCGTTTTGGGCAAACCGCCAGAACATCCGGTCCGCGAGGGCTTTCACCGCGGTGGCGTCCTTTTTTTGTATGGCTTTTAATACCTCGGCGGCGTACACATGCGGGTAATTTTCGTTTAGTATGATCGCCCCGTCACAAAACCTGTGTGTGGAGGTTTCAAAGCCCAACCGCGGATAAAGCATGGCAAAAGAGCACTCCGCGTAAAACTGTTTGATCTCGGAAACAGGATGCGGGTTGCTGATAAAGACGCCATGCAGTGCGCGGTAGAAGTTGCTTAGGCAGCTTGAGAAATCGCGCAAAAGCTTTTCGCGACTGAGGGAATGCCCTGTCCACAGAACCAGTTTCTCGTCGTCTGAAAAGACGGCGGTATTCTGTATGATGATTTGCTCGAGGTTACCGGGAAGCGGCGGTATATCGTGGGAAGGCTGTTTTTCATCACTGTGCAGCAGCGCGCCTATGCAAAGGTCGTTGCCGGCAAGGTCGATCCCGCACGAGGAAAGAATATCCACATCATGCGGCGCGGGCGGGTTGGGCGAAAGGAGCAAGCCGCACAGCGCGGTGTTCGCGATGAACCTGTCCGTATCATTTTCGCCGGGAAGAGCCGCCTGTGCCTCTTCCTTTACCGCTTGCACGCAGCGCACCACAGTCTCCATAAGGAGGTCTTCGTCGATGGGCTTTAAAATGTAATCGAAAGCGCCATATTTAACGGCGCTTTGCGCGTAAGAAAAATTGCTGTAGGCGCTCAGGAAAATAACGCGGCAATTGAGCTTCTCTTCTTTTATTTTTGTGAGCAGGCCGATGCCGTCCAGCCGTGGCATGGAGATATCGGAAAGCAATATCTGGGGCGAGAGCGTGCGCACAAGTTCGAGCGCGGCTTCGCCATCGGCCGCAACACCCACGACTTCCACACCCACGCTTTTCCAGTCCATAAGCTGGTGCAGGCTTTCGCGTATCAACCGCTCGTCGTCGGCGATGATCATTTTAATCATTGTGCGCGCCCCCTTCCTCAATAGGAATATCGAACCACATCGTAGTGCCCGCTTCCGGGCCGGTACGGATCTGTATCCCCTCCGAATTGCCAAAGTACAATTCCAACTGTGTGTTGATGTTGCGCAGCGCAAAACTGTCCTCGGTGTTGATATCCTGCGCGGCGAGGTGTGCGTAGATTTCTTTCAGCCTGTGCGCGGGAATGCCTTGCCCGTTATCGGAAACGGAAAAGCGCATACTGCCGCCCATCCGTTTAAGCGATACGGAGACCTTGCCGTCGGCCTTACCGTTGATGCCGTGGCCGATGGCGTTTTCCACCAAGGGGAGGAACAAGTGCTTGGGTATCGAAATGCCGCTGAGGTCATGATCGAAGTCTACGGTATAGCGGAGCGCGTCACCGAAGCGGATACGCTGCAAATAGAGGTAATCACCTATCATATCGGCTACTTCGCCGATCGTGATGTAATCGCGGCCGTTCGAGAGGCTGGCGCGGTAAAAATTGGCGAGTGCGTTGATCATAGCGCCAATGCCCTTTGCGTTGTATTGTTTGGCCAGCCAATGGATGGAGTCGAGCGTGTTGTACAGGAAATGCTCGTTTATCTGGTTCTGCGTGGATTTCAACTGGATATCGCGTTTGGCAAGCTCGTTGACATAGTTCTCTTTGATCAGCGTATCGATATTTGTGGTCATCTCGTTGAACTGCCGGTTGATGAGGCCGATTTCATCCGAACGTTCCGCCGGCATCTTTACGCTGAACCTTTCTCAAAACGCTGCATACCGTTTGCGAGCGAGCGGATGGGCCGGAAAAAGAAATAATAGACGAGTAATATACAGATGATGAGGACAAGGATCGACTCCACAACATACCAGACGGTGAGGTTGCTGACGCGGGCGGTCGCGCTCTGGATTTGCGAAAGCGGCGAGAACGCGACATAGGTAAAGCCGCTGTATTCGGAATAAAGATAGGCCGCGAAGATGGATTCGCCGTTGTAGGAGACATCGAATGTGCCGGATGTACTGGCGGGCGGCAGATTCCCGGCGACGCAGGCTACGACCCCGGCGTCCGCCGCACTGTCATGCAGCAGGTTACCATACGCGTCCGTCACAAAAGCCATACTGCCTGCGCCGAGTTCCGCCTTGTTGATCGTGCCTAATACCACGTCCGGCGCGACATTGATAGAGAGCAGGCCGGTTAGCGGCTGCTGGTATTGTTCTATGATGCGGTAACAGGAAAGGATGGCTTTGCCCGATTCCAACGCCGATGTAATGCTCCACGGATAGTTTTGCGTATTGTTTTCATAAGATTGAACCCAACCTGAACCCTCCAGCGATATCTGGTTATAAGCAGGGTCCCAGTTTATGCTCGAGATGAACAAACGGTCGGCCTCTACACAATAAAGATACACCGTCTCGATCGCGTCATTTTTTATGGCCGCGCCCCTTATGCTTCTCTTTATTGCCTGCACGGCCTTGAAATCGGGGTATTCGACCCGCTCGCTATAAGGCTGCAAGTTGGTGACCGCTTTTGTGAATGAAGTATTGAGCAGCAGCTCGGTCTGCCCCGTTTCGATAGAGCTCAAAAGGTTATCGGTCGTCGAAGAGATGATTTTAAGGTTGCTGGTTAAAAACTCGGTCGCCCGGTCGCGCTCGGCCTTTTGCGTTTCACTTATGGTGATCAGCAAGAGTATGACAAAAGGTACGATCATAATAATAAGCAAAATCGTAACGAACCGAAGTATAATACTCTTTGTAAAACGATGTCTGGAAGGCATGAGATGTTTCCCCCGCTGAACACACTTATACCCGTATCATTCTACCCATAATAGCATTCCCGCGGCGATTTGTATATTCTATGGCCCCAATAGGTATAGAAAACGCAAGAAAAGCGCAATGCCGACAACACGAAAAAACGGTTGCGCATACGATCGCAAGAAATGACATATACGGGTAAAATGTTGGATAAATATAAAAATAAATGCGTATTTATGTGAATAAGAATCCGCAAGAAATAACATGCGGGCATTCTTACTATAAAAATCGCGCCGTGTTACGATAAAAGCAAGAATCCTCGGAGGAGGAAAACAATCGGAGGTATAAAAAACATGAAAAAAATCATTATGATCGCGCTTGTGGCAATACTTTGCGTTGTGGCGTTCGCTTGCACACCGGCGCAGGAAGCGCCCGCGGAGCCTGCTTCAGAGGCCCCTGCTTCGGAAGCCCCGGCGGAAGAACCGGCCACGGAGGCACCCGCCTCGGAAGAGCCCGTCCCTGCGGAAGAAGCGCCCGCCGAAGGCGGAACGATCGTGTTCTACGGTTTTTCCGACTGGATGGACACCGAACCATACAAGGCAAGCTATGAAGCCGCCAAAGCGCAGTTCGAATCGGAAAACCCCGGGTTCACAGTGGAACTTCAGAGCGACCCGTGGGGGGACTGGGAGCAGAAGTATAAGACGATGTTTGCGGCGGGAAGCCCGGCGGATGTGTTTATGGTAAACAACCCCGATTTCCCCACGTTCGCGAACAGCGGCAACCTGCTCGACATGTCCGCGCATGTGGACGCGGGCTACTTTGATGGATTTTTCCCGGGCATAACGGGGATGTATATGTGGCAGGGCGCCAATATGGCGATCCCCTTCACGACAGACTGCCGCATACTGTGGTACAACAAAGAGATTTTTGAAGAAGCGGGCCTTGACCCTGAGGTTGCCCCCAAAACATGGGAAGAACTCGTAAGTATGGCAAACCAGATTACCGAAAACACAGGGAAATATGGGTTTGGCATGGACCTCGGCTTGCAGGAGTTCCCCACGCAGTCGCTTTATTGCGCCAGCACAGGTTCCATCATCAACGTGGCGGAGGACGGCTCCATTACGCCCAATGTGAATACGGATGAATTTAAGGGCTATTTGGATACGCTGCTTTCGATGAAAGATACATTTGAGCCGGACTACACGGTGCTGACGCACCACGATGTCGCGAAACTTTTCGCGGAAGGCCAGATGGGCATTATCATTGGGAACACGCTTGTTGACACCGATATTTATGACAAAGACTGGTATGCGCAGGCGCTTGTGCCCTCGATTGACGGCGCGACAAACGGCGCGTTCGGCGGCGGGTTTGGCATTAGCGTGAGCAGCAACTGCGCGTATCCCGAGCAGGCTGTGAAATTTGCGCAGCTTCTTTGCAGCCCGGAATACTGCGCCAAGCTTATCTCGGATATTCCGGCGAGCGACGCGGGCATCGCGAATTCCGAAATGGCAAGCGACCCCAAATTTGACGTGTATTTCGACCAGATTCAATATGCGCGGCAGGCGCAGCCCAAAACACTCTACTACGCGGAGATCGACATGGCTGTCTATGATGCCGTATCTGAAATGCTGGTGGGCGGCGCGGCGATCGACGACGTGGTGGCGGGCCTTGAAACCACGATAACCGAAATCGTCGGCGGGTAAAAAGAAGAAAAGAAAGATCACCGGGCAGGGAGGCAATCAGGCGCCTTCCCTGCCTTTCAAGTTTTTTACAGGGGGAGGAAAAGTCATGAAATACGGGCAGGTTGAACTCGCGAAAAAAAGGCAAAACCCCGCGATGCGGTATCTGTTGCCGGCGGCAATACTGATGGCGGTCATGCTGGGGTTCCCCATCGTGTACAATCTCGTCCTCAGTTTTTTTGAGTGGACGCTGAAAGACCCCGCGCATCCTTTTACCGGCATTGAAAACTACGCGGGCATCTTAACAAACGACAAATTCCCGAAAATATTGCTCAACACTGTGCTGTGGACCGTATGCGGCGTGTTGCTGCAAATGGTGATCGGCATTGGCCTTGCCATGTTTGTGGACGGGCTTACGCGCGGCAAAAAATATATGCGCGTGATCATGCTGATCCCGTGGATCATTCCCGGCGTGGTGACCGCGCTGATGTGGAAATGGATGCTGCAATCCGATGTGGGGCTGATAAACTATGTGTTGATGTATTTTGGGATAACGGACAGCAACACGCTGTTCCTTTCCGACCCAAACATGGCGCTTTTTACGCTGATATTGGTGAATACGTGGAAGGCCGTCCCGTTCTGGTTTTTGATGATCACGGCGGGCCTGCAAAGCAAGCCGGAAGACCAGATGGAGGCGGCGCGGCTGGACGGGGCAAGCTCTTTTCAGGTGTTCAGGAATGTGACGCTGCCGCATTTATCTCCCGTCATCGCGTCTACGGGCGTGCTTACCACGATCTGGACGCTCAATTATTTCGACCTCATATGGGTGATGACAAAGGGCGGGCCGATGGACGCGACCACGACGCTGCCCATCTATATCTACCGGCAAGCGTTTGAATTCAATGACTTTGGCGCTTCGGCCGCCTGCGCGGTCATTTCATTTGCCATTGTGGCCGCGATCAGCATACCATATATGCGGAAGATGTTTAACAACCTGAAGCAGGAGGGCGTGCTATGAAACAGATGGAGCTTTCAAAGAAGCCGACGCCAAAAAAGATACTCAGCATTGCTTTGTGCGTCGTCATAACGCTGGTGATATTGGTGCCGCTCTATTGGCTGATCGTCACATCGTTTAAGACGGAAGAGGATGTGTACGCGATGCCGCTGCAATTCATACCCGAAAACCCGACGCTTGAAAATTACGAATACGCGTTCTCGCAGACGGAAATACCCACATATTTTTTTAATTCATTGATCTATGTGGGGGCGACGGTGGTGATCGTGCTGTTTGTCGCGAGCCTTGCGGCCTACAGTATCAGCAGGTACAGGCACCGCGGCAAGAAGGGGTTTTTGTTCACGGTGCTGCTCACGCAATATATGCCGGTTACGACGCTGATCGTGCCGCTTTATATCGCGTTCAGCTTTATGAGCCTGCTGAATAACCGCGTGGCGATCATACTTACTTATTGCGCGTTGCAGGTCCCTATCGCTATTTGGCTTCTGATCGGTTATTTTAACAGTATACCGCGCGCGCTCGATGAAGCGGCGACGCTGGACGGCTGCACGACGTTCCAGGCATTTTTCAAGATCGTACTGCCGCTGGCGAAGCCCGGCCTCATCGCGGTGGCGATTAGCGTGGCGATCGCCATCTGGCAGGAGCTGATTTTGGCGACGACGTTTACCAGTACGGATGAATTCCGCCCGCTGATGGTGGGCGTTTCGGCTGCCGTAACAAAATCCGGCATCAAGTGGGGGCAGCTTGCCGCGACGGGCGTGATATCCTGCGTTCCTATCCTTGTGATCTACGGACTGTGCCAGAAATACCTTGTAAAAGGCATGACGAGCGGCGCGGTGAAAGGATAACCTATGGGCAAATGGAGCATCCCGGCGATGGGGGAATATACGGAAGCGGACGGGCTGGTAAAAATACCATGTACGTCGGACCATCTTTTTACCGGGCAAAAAGAAGGGGTGGACGCGGTCTACGCCACGGGGGACGGGAAAGTCGAGCTGGTCGTGTTTGAAAACCATACGCTGGCGCATGTAAAGTCGTCGCTCGGGTATCCCGCGTACTATCCCGTTAAACCCGTCCAAGCGGACTGCCCAGTGAAAGCCGTGCTGATGGACCTGGACGGCACGACGGTAAAAAGTGAAGAATTTTGGATCGATATCATACGGCAATCCGTACAATCGCTGCTGCGTGAAAAGAATTTCGCGTTTGAGGCGGAGGATATTCCTTTCGTATCGGGGCACAGCGTATCCGAACATTTACAGTACTGCGTTTCCAAATACTGCCCCGGAAAAACGCTTGAGGACGCGCGCGCTTACTATTTTGAACATACCCGCCGCGAAATGGACGCTATATTGAAACACGGAAAAAAAGGGGCGTTTACCCCCGCGGACGGCGTGAAAGACTTTTTGTTATGGATGAAAGGCCGCGGCATAAAGATCGGCCTTGTCACATCGGGGTTATATGAAAAAGCGTACCCAGAAATACTCTCCGCGTTCCGGGAGCTTGGGTTGGGCGACCCCGCAGAATTTTATGATTCTATTATAACCGCGGGTTCGCGGCTGGGGCAGGGGCAGGCCGGTACGCTGGGGGAACTGGAAGCGAAGCCGCACCCGTGGCTGTACGCGGAAAGCGCGGCCGTTGGGCTGGGCACAGCGGAAAGCGGCGCGGTTATTGGCATAGAGGACAGCGGCGCCGGTGTTTGCTCGGTCAGGCTGGCGGGCTACTTTACCGTGGGCATAGCGGGGGGGAATATTTTGCAAAGCGGAACAAAAGCATTTTGCAACAGCTATTGCGATACGTTTTTCGGGATTAAGCGGCTGATAAAAGAGAGGGGATAACATGGAGAAATATTACATCATCCCGCATACGCATTGGGACAGGGAATGGCGGTACCCTATCTGGCAAACGCGGAAGCTGCTTGCCGACTTCATGAAGCAACTGCTGGAAATACTTGATACGGATCAGGAGTATCACTATTTTCTGCTCGACGGGCAGGTCGCGCCCATAGAGGATTTTCTGGAAATTTACCCGGAGGAGCGGGAGCGGCTGGCCGGGCACATCGCGGCGGGGCGGATCGGCATAGGCCCGTGGTACACGCTGCCCGACCTTTATCCCATAGAGGGCGAATGCCTGATACGCAACCTCAATAAAGGCATACAAATCTGCAAACAGTATGGTACGCACCTGAAGGTGGGCTACAACTCGTTCGGGTGGGGGCAAACGGCGCAGTTTCCGCAGATATACGCGGATTATGGGTTCGACACCATTATTTGCGCCAAAAAAGTGTCGGAGGAACGGGCGCCCCATGCTGAATTTTTGTGGAAGGGGCCGGACGGAACGGAGGTTTTGACCAGCCGCCTGGGTGATTTTGCCCGCGCGAATTTTTTCTTCCACGCGTACATCAACACGCGGTACGGGCTGAATTTCTTGAGCGATGAGTTTTCTTATTCGCCGGAAAAAGCGGGCTTTGCGATACACCGCGCAAACGCGGCTTATGCCGACCAGGATTATTTCCTCTCCATCCCCAAACCCGGCCACGACTGGGCGCGCCTTGAAACCGGGCTTTTAGATACGTTCAAAGCGAATGAAAATACGCTGGTGAGCGATTGCCAGTTATTGTTATCCGGCTGCGATTTTTCTACGCCGCAACCAGACCTGACGGAAATATTGAAAAGGGCGAAAGCGCTTTTCCCGGATAAAGAATTTGTAAACGCCCGTTTGGAAGACTATACAAATGAATTGCACAATAAAATCGATAGAAGCAAGCTTCCCGTTGTTTTGGGCGAACTGCGGGACGGGCCGCCATGTGATTGCAGCGGCAACGCCCTTGCCAGCAGGATCTATTTAAAGCAGGCCAACAAAAAGGCGCAGCTTGCGGTGATCCGCCGCGCGGAGCCGCTTTGCGCCGCTGTGGAAATGGCGGGGTTATTCGAATATCCCAAAGGTTTTATAGATACCGCGTGGAAGTATATGCTGGATTCACAGTCACACGACGCGATAAACGGCGTTACGCAGGACAAAACCGCGCAGGATGTGGAGTACCGGCTTGCGCAGGCGGTTGAGCTCGGGCAGGTGGCGGCGGATATGGCGGTGGAATCGATCTTGCGCAATATCGATTTTTCCGGCAATGGGGAAGGCGGCGGTTTCTTATGTGTGGTCAACCCGCTGCCGCGCGACAACCAGGCTGTTGTGCGCGCGGTGGTCGATACCCCCAAAGGGGAATGCGCGTGGAGTATCGGGCTGGCCGATGAGGCGGGAGAACCGGTGGAAACGCAGGAACTGGGGCGGAGCGAGATTTCAAGCCCGGTACATGATCTTGACGGGCGGCCGTGGCCGTTTTACGCGGACAGGCACGAACTATTTTTTGATACCGGGGTCATCCCGGCGATGGGGTACCGCGTTTTTCAGGTAAGTAAGCAGGAGGCCTATAAGCCTAAACACCACTATTGGTACCCTATGCGCAAAACGCGCGGCGAGGATATCATAACGGGCGACACTGTGCTGGAAAATGAGCATTTGATCGTGCAAATCAATGCGAACGGCTCATTTGACCTTACGGAAAAAGCGGGCGGCAGGCAGTATCATAACCTGCATTATTTTGAGGATACGGGCGACGTGGGAAACTATTGGGCCTACTATCCCCCTTATTCCAATAGAACATTCAATACGCTTTCGTCCGCGCCAAGGATCTGGATTGAGGAAAACGGCATGCTTGTGGGAACGGTTGGCATCGAGCATGCTATGAGGCTGCCCGCATACGGCGAAGAACCGCTCTATGGCATTGGGAAGAGCGAGCGCGCGGCGTTTGAAAAGACCATAAGGGTCATAACAAAAATCACGCTGAAAAAGCGCGCGAAACATGTTGAAATAGAGACGCGGGTGATAAACAATATAAGAAATCACAGGCTGCGCGTTGCGTTCCCCACAAATATAGAGGCGCAGGTCGCCTGTGCGTCGGGGCATTTTACGGTAGACGCGCGGCCGGTTGTGCCCACGCGTGACGAGCACGGCGAATATTGGAAAGAAATGCAGACGCTCCCCATGCAGAATTTTGTCGACCGATCGGACGGAAAGGACGGGTTTGCCCTGCTGAGCAATGACGTTACCGAGTATGAGGCGCTTGACGATAAAAACGGAACTACATATCTCACACTTTTCCGGGCTATGGGAAATATGATCGTCACGGGATGGGAGTGCGTGAACAGATATCCAAAGCAGGACGGCAGCCAGTTGCTTCGGACGATGGATTTTGCCTATGCGGTCTACCCGCACCAGGGGGATTGGAAACAGGCAAATGTATGCGCGCAGGCCGACCGTTTTATCAACGAACCTGCTGTGTATCAGGTGATGGGCAATCATGAAGGCGGGATGCCCAGGTGCGGCGGGTTTGTAAAAATTGAAGACCCGAACCTCATACTGTCCGCGTTTAAAAAGGCTGACGACGGGGTGGGGTATGTGCTGCGCGTATACAACCCGACTGAAAATACAATAGAGACAAAGGTTGTTTTTTTCAGGGCTATAAAGGCGGCGCGGTATTCTTCAATGGCCGAGGAAAGCAGGGAAGCCGCTGCATTTGATGAAAATCGGCTTTTTATTCAGGCGCAAAGCGGCAAGATTGTAACGTTCAGATTGGAGTTTTAACGCGTCGGGCGGCGCCGCCCCGCGGTCAATGACGCGGAATGGTGCTGCCCGCCCATGCTTATGCCAGCTTCATTTGAAATATGCCGTAGGTTTCTTATACTATTCCGTAATCTAACAACGATTTAATCAGCGCTTACTTAGAAGGATGCCCTATGGGTAGATGGCAGGAGGGCCGCACAGATTTCCCGCAAAGCAAGCCCGCAGGGCGCAGGTGCGCGGCTGAAATCCACCTTCGCGCCGTGTTTTACGCAGCCGGCACAAAAAACACATCCAAAACCATTTGCTTCAGCGCCTCCTCATCCGTAATATAAACGGAATCAAACTGTCCCCCCGGCTCCGCGTGTCCGGGTATGGTTACCATATTTTCCAGTTCAATGGACGCGTTACGCAGGCGAACGGCCAAATACAGCAATTCAACTATTTCCAGGTTGCTCTGCGAGTAACCCTGCGCGGCTTGCAGCACATTGCCCAACACGCTAAAATCCTCCGCAGCCGCCGTTTTCAGCGACCGCACAAACTCCGCAATGTACTGTTTTTGCAGCTTCATGCGGTCCAGGTCTTCCCCGCTCATGTTGGGCGCTTGGCGCGCGCGCACATACAGCTCCGCCTCGTCGCCCCATAGCGTGTACATCGTTCCCATGCTCATCTCCGGGTTGAACGCGGTAAAATCCGCAAGCAATTCCAGATTCACGCCGCCCGCCGCATCGTTGACAGGGCCGATTCCATCAATGTTCAACGCAAAATAGCGGCCAATGGGTATTTGGTACAGTAGGTTGGAAACCGACGCCATCGTCAGGTCGTTGCTTATGTCATACTCCCGGCCATACGCGTGTGACAGCGCCACCTGCCCGCTATTCACTGTCGCGTAATTGCCGTTAAAATCAAATACAGGAAAATCCGTCACCGTATCTCTGGGAATGCTGAGAACACTGATGCCGCCTGTCTTTTTGTTGATTACCGCCAGTACCAGCGTATCCGCCTGAAAACCAATGCCTGGCATCTCCCGCTGAACCGTCTCGTCATAACCAATAAACAACACATTGACCAGATCTTTATTGTACGTATACGTCTGGCCGCCCATCACTATATCCTCAGGTACCGTGCCATTTTGCGCAAACGGATACTGTACGCCGTACTCCGCAAGCGGGTTTGTATATAGAAACAGGTTCCGCCGCAGGGATGCAGCCGTCATAAGCAGAACTGCAACCGTTATGGCAGCCGCGGCTATGGCAGCCACGCCGCACGTCCGCTTCAAAATTTTTTTTGTTGTAGTTTTAATCGCTATCTCTCCTCAAAAGCCCTTGCACCAGGTAACGCTGTTTGCTCTCGCCTCGAACGCAGGTGGAAAGCGACACTATCTGGTCATGTTCCCCAATCTGCTTTTTCAGCAGGTTCGCGCTCCTGTCTTTATTCCCATAGATGTCTTCCACATAAGCTTCCCACACATCGTCGTCGGCATAGTCCATTCCATACAGTATGTTTCGGTTACTGACCGGATATGCCGCGATCACCTCATAGGTGCGCATACCAGCCGGCGTATACAGCTTTATTTCACGATTTTTGTAAAAAAACTCCTTATCCTCAAACTGGTGCAGCCCCGCAAACATAGTGCCGTTCTTCATATTATGGCCGTAAATCACCGTGTTGCGGTCAGAAAATCCAGAGTCGTTGCCCATATCCATAAATATTGCGCCCGCCACGTTTTCATCGCCGTCCACGTCATACTCCAGGTATTCCGCGTTATCCGCACTTTTCAGCAACGGATAGTCGATCTCCGTACCTGGCACTGAAAGCCACCCTATAATATCTGGATTCCTTTCAAAGAGCGCTTCAAAATCGATCGTTCGGTCGCTGGGCCGTATGCCGTCGTCCACCGGCGTGGGCGTAGGCGTGGGCGCAAGCGTAGGTGTAGGCGTAAACGTGGGTGTAGGCGTAAGCGTGGGCGAAAACCGTATCACAGTTGTGGAAACAGGAGCCGCTGCCTTCCGCAGTTCGTTATACACCGCAGTATTGCCGTTGCCAGACCACAAGGTCAGCCTCAGCATGGCAAACGCCATAATGGCAATGCATGCGCCACTAATGGCCTTCCAGCGCTTTTTCGCTGGCTTACCGCCAGAGGCTTGCTTCATCATTTTCCCTCTCCTGTCTCGGCGTGCGTTTGATTTTCTTCCATTGTATTATTTACACCAACCTGAGCCGGTATAAACATAGATTTAATCAGCGCTTACCTGGCCCCTACGCGTAAAAACAGCACGGCAACTGGATATCATCCAACAATGCCGTGCTGATCTGTCATACAATTTGTCAATCGTTTTGACTTATCTTTTTGAACGCATCGCCTTACGACCCGCGTAAACAGCGCCTACCGCGCCCAGAGCCAGTACAACCAGCAGAAGCGCGCTCATATCGGCAGGGCCGCCCGTCTTAGGAGCCGTAGCCGTTGTGCCCGTAGTCGTTCTCGCCGGAGTCGTTGCACGCGGAGGCGTCGTACCCGTGCTGTTTGCAACTACCGCAAGGCGCGTAGAACCCGGCACCACAGCTATATTCGTTATGGAAGCAATGACCGTGCCGTTCACATAAGATGTGGGAATCGCTTCCCATCCGCCGTTGCTAAGCTGGCGGTACACCACCGGTGTACTGGTCAGGCCGGCCAGCGGAATATATATACCATAAGAACTGTTCGGAACCGCCCGGGAAACCGAAACGCTGAACACGCCTGCAATATACTGGGTGCCGCTCAGCCCAATCTGTCGTCTGGCGGCATCGGCGGTGGCCGATGAATAGATATTGCTCAACGTCGGTGTTACGCCCGCCGGTAAATCGGTCACACTTCCGCTGCCTGCAATCGGCGACGCGGCCAGCGCAGGCGCAGCCAGCGCAAACACCAGCACAATTGCCATTGCCATGCATATAATTACTCTTTTAGATTTCATTGGAAATCTCCTTTCTGTTTTTAAAATATAAGATTCTAGAGCCTTAAAAGTCAGAATATTTCAGCGATTGCCTAATATTACCTATTATTCCAACATTTGTAGCATTACGCTTTCTAATATACGACCAGACGATGACTGCTAAACAACTTTTTCTGTGCGCCGACCATATCACGTTCAAAAATTTTATTGATACAGGGTGCATTCTGCTCTTGCAGTGTGAGATTAATATCGATAGATCAGGCTAATATGACGTGAGGTGGTCATATTATTATGGTATGATAGGAATGGTGACTGAACATGCAGATAAACAGACTGTTTGAAATTGTCTACCTCTTGCTCGATAAGAAACGTGTGACCGCCGGGAAGCTGGCCGGGTGGTTCGGTGTTTCGCGGCGGACAATCTGCCGTGACATTGACGCGTTGAGCATGGCGGGTATCCCAATCTATACCGAGCGTGGGAAAGGCGGCGGCATTCGCCTGCTGCCGGAATTTGTGTTGAATAAATCGATGTTGAGCGAAGGGGAGCAAGACGAGATTCTATCCGCGCTGCATGGCGTGGCAAGTATAAAAGCCGGCGACGCCGACCAGGTATTGCGGAAGCTATCTTCCATATTCAACAAACCCGCAACAGATTGGATGAAGGTGGATTTTGCCGGATGGAGCCATGAGAACGACTATTTCAATGACTTCAAAACCGCGATTTCAGAGCGGCGAATCGTGGTGTTTGATTACTACAACCAATATGGCGAGAAAGCCGCCCGCCGCATTAAGCCAATACAGGTTTGGTTCAAGTCCAGGGCGTGGTATTTAAAAGGTTACTGTTTGGCCAAAAGGGAAATGCGGTTATACAAAGTATCTCGGATTAAGAATTTGACCGTGACAAATGAAACCTTTGATGAGTGTGATGTACGCGCTGTACCTGAAACCCAGGACTATCAATCTTATGAAGGACAACACACTGTTGAAATCAAGCTGCGCATTGCTCCGGAAAAGGCGTATAGGGTGTTTGACGACTTTTATGAGAGCATGGTGGAAAAACAATCGGACGGAAGCTTTATCGTGACCGTATCCTGGCCGGAAGATGATTGGCTATACGGGTTCCTGCTGTCATTTGGCGAGCATATGGAGGTGCTCGAACCGGAGCGCATTCGTGCCGCCATAAAAGAAGAGGCACAGAAAATTTCAAAGAAATATTAATAATGTGCCATGCTGTTGTCACATTATACTTGCTATACTGAGTTGAATAGAATAACGGAAGGGAGTCAATGAGTATGTCAAATGCAGTATGGTTTATATCCTACAAGCTTCTGGAAGGCGCGTCTGTGCCGGACTACTTAGTTGCGTCACAAAAAGTACATGACGAGATATTGTCAAAGCAAAAGGGCTTTATTTCGTGGCGGGTGCTAAAAGATGGTGATACGTGGGTTGATATGGTGACGTGGGAAACGCCGGAGGACGCTAAAAACGCGGAGACGGCAGGCCAATCGAACCCCATTGCGCAGGCGTATTATTCTTTGATGGATTTTAACAATATGCAAAACCAGATGTATATGGTTGAAAAGAGCTATTAAGCAGGAACGGAGAATGGTATGGCAACCGAACTGACCAGTGCCATTGTGAAAGAATACGGCAGGAGTGCAGGAGCTGATGTAGTAGGCATCGCTGCCTCCGGGGATTTCGCTTCAGCGCCGGACGGTTTTAAACCCGCCGATATACTCCCGGAATGCCATTCTGTCGTCGTTTTGGGTGCAACATTTTCGCCGGAGGTTTTAAACGATATCGCCGCGTATACCGAAAGCCGTAACGCAATGCTTTCCGCCATGACCAAGATGGCACAGGCGGTTGCGAAGCGAATCGCGGCGGGCGGATACCAAACAAAAATTATAAGCGCGGCGGGCGGCAAATGGGTGGAGGGCGACGGGCGGAAGGAGCAGGTGGGGTATATTTCACTGAAGCATGCCGCAGAGATTGCAGGGCTGGGCGTTATTGGAAAAAACTATTTGCTCACGAACCCAGACTATGGCAATCTCCTTTGGCTCAGCGCCGTTTTGACAGACGCGGCGCTGACGCCGGACGAAAGAATACAATCCGACATGTGCGCCGGTTGCAACAAGTGCGTTGCGGCCTGCCCCGTAGGGGCACTGGACGACCTTTCCGCGTTTGGGAAAAAGGGCTGCTCCAGCCATTTCAAGATAGAAAATAAAAAGTTCGTGATCAAGTGTTTTTTATGCCGGACGGTGTGCCCCTGCGCTTATGGCATATCGGATGTTGGATTTGAAAAATAATTCCTGTCGCCGCATAATGCACAGGATATTGAACAGGATGGACGCCTTTGGCAGCCATCCGGGTGTGGACAGCATGCCGCTGGGAACTGGGAACTATCTCTATCTGCTGCTAATCCTTGCAATAAGTCAGCAAAACCTGAAAACAGTGTTGACTATTGGTCAAACTCGTGTTATCCTATGCATATTGACCAGTGGTCAATAATTTGCATGGGTGAGGTCGATTATTATGCTATCTACTATTATCTTCGCGGTTTTGCTGGTAGCCGCAGTGGTTTTTCTGATTGCGCTTATAGTAAACGCGATAAGGCTTTGGGTCAGAAAGGCGCGTAAAGCGGAGAGCCATCCGGTACTTGTTAAGGTGAAGCGAAGCGTGATTTGCTTTCTGGCGGCAGGTGCGCTATGTGTTGGCTTTGCGTTTTTAACGCAGGCGTTCGCGTCCACACCGGGTATTGACGGCGACAACGCGGTAGCTGAACTCAAGCGTGTGGAACTGAACGGGCGCAGGGAATGGATCAGCATTCGCGGGAACAACCGTAATAACCCTGTGCTTTTATTCTTGGCGGGAGGGCCGGGAGGTTCGCAGATGGCGGCGGTGCGGCATGACCTCGCCGCGCTGGAAGAACATTTTGTGGTAATTAATTGGGATCAGCCTGGCAGCGGTAAATCCTATGGCGCGGCAGGCGGTGCGCTTACGCCGAATGATTATATCGACGATGGTTATGCCCTCACCAAGATTCTCTGTGAGGAATTTGGGCAGGAGAAGATATATCTGGTCGGGGAGTCTTGGGGCAGCGCGTTGGGGATCTTTATGATAGACAGAGCGCCGGAGTTGTACCACGCTTTCATCGGCACTGGGCAGATGGTTTCGTTCCTTGATACCGAGCTGATGGATTATGAGTTAGCGATGCAGATAGCAAATGACCGGGGTGACAGCAAGACGATAGCCACGCTTGAAGCCAATGGCAAGCCGCCTTACTACGGCAAAGATGTCACTTGGAAAAGCGCGGCGTATCTGCAATACCTGAGCGACTATATGAACGCAAACCCCGCAATACAGAACGGCGGCTACAATACATTCCGCGATTTATTCTCCGGCGAGTACGGTGTGTGGGATAAGATCAATTATTTGCGCGGGGTTGTGGCCACCTTCAACACGGTTTATCCCCAGTTGTATGATATCGACTTGCGGGAGGATTACCCGGCGGTGGAAGTGCCGGTATACTTCTTCATAGGGCGGCATGATGTAAACGCGCCGGTTTCGCTGGCCAAGGAGTATTACGATCTGCTGGACGCGCCGGAGAAGGAGTTGGTGTGGTTCGAGCATTCCGGGCATAGCCCGTGGATTAATGAGAGCGGATTGTTTGTGAGCGAACTGCTTCGGGTTACCGGGGCGGAGTAGGGTAGGGTCAAGGAGGGGAATAATTTAAACAATACTGTATTGATTACAGGGGCTTCCTCCGGCATCGGGGAGGCATACACAACAGTTTATGCCGAAAGCGGGCAGCAAAGTCGCATTGGTGGCCAGGTCAGCTATGACCTTAAAATGAGCGATGAAAGAGATTATCCGCCAAGCGAGAACTTCGGGTATATGAATTGGTATTACAAGCCACTTCTCGGCACGATCTTAGGATTAAAGAAACCCTTAACATTGGCAAAGTATTTAAGCTGATAGAAAGTCTCGCCGCGCGCAATGGCTTGCTGTATCTCGCCCAGCTCCTTTTGCGCGTCTTTCAATAAAGCATACCAGCCCAATATCGTGTTGCCCCCCCATATGCCGTTGCCGCCCTCTTTGCCGCTAAGTAAACACTTTGGGCTTCTCTTGCCCATAAGCCTGCCAAGCTTAACGATGGAGAATTCATTACACGCGGATAGCCTGCTTCCGTCAGAAGAGCGAATGGTTATCTTTCCGCCCGCTTGCGGGGTACTATTCGCGTTGCCGCCGCCTGTTTCGGCCGATTGCCTGTCCAGCAGTAAATAATCTAAGGTAACGCCGAGTATTTGCGCAAGCTGCGCCAGTTTCTCCACTTCAGGATAGCCCTCGCCCAACTCCCATTTTGAGATTGCCTGCCGTGATACGCCGAGTAATTCCGCCAACTGCTCCTGCGATAGATTTTTATCTTTCCTTGCCGTTCTTAGGTTTTCTGAAAATGCCATACTGAAACGCTCCTTTTTGCGAAATATTACACCATCAATATACAACGATGCACGGTTGCGCTCCACCAACATGCGCTTGCGTTTTAGCAACTTAGGGTTGCGTTTTCCAACAGTATTCCCCTAACGGAGACAATTCTCATTAGCGTAACTCCCGAATCAAATCCTGAATCCGGCCGCCGGCTTCGGCAAGCGGCACTCTACGATTCAGTGCCTTATCGCGCGAGGTTATCTCGCAGACGTTTTCTTTCATATTGCGCGGGCTGACGGTCACACGCAGTGGTACGCCCAGTAAATCCGCGTCCGAGAATATAACCCCGGCGCTCACTTGACGGTTGTCGTAGATCACTTCGATGTTTTGATCCTTTAGCTCTTCATACAGGGCGTCAGCAGCTTGTTTGACCTCCGGCACGTCCGCGCGCACACAGCACAGATGCACTTGCCACGGCGCGATAGCCATAGGCCAAATGGGACCGTACTCATCATGCCGCGCTTCGCATACCGACGCGGCCAGCCGCCCCACACCGATGCCGTAACACCCCATGAGGGGGTGGTGCAATACGCCATCGCCATCCAAAAACTGCATGTTCATCGCCTTTGTATATTTCGTACCCAATTGAAATATATTGCCGACCTCAATACCACGTTTGATCGTGATGGCCGGTTGCCCACACGCAGGGCAAACGCCGCCCTCTCTGATCTTGGCAAGGTCGTTGCATATGACATCACCGATATCACGCGCCATACTGACGCCTGTGTAATGGTATTCTTCCTTATTTGCGCCGCAGCAGAAATTGCGCAAGCCCGTAAGTGACGAATCGTATAATACGGTGAAATCCCCGGCCAGCCCGTATGGGCCGATGTATCCCGCGTTTAGCCCGGAATCTTCGGTTATGACGGCGGGATGCACCGCCTCGCCCAGCAGATTGGTCAGCTTCGTTTCGTTGACGTCCAGATCGCCGCGAATGAACACGGCAACATACGCGTCATCGGCGTTCTTTTGGTACACGACCGCCTTGCAGGATCTTTCGACGGGGCTGCCCAGGAAGCTGCAAACGTCTTCTATGGTCTGCATTCCCGGCGTATGCGTAAGTTCTGCCGGCGCGTCATTTTCATCCGGCGCGTTGGTGATTATGCTGGGGGCTGCCTCTTGATTGGCGCGGTAACCGCAATGCGTACATATGGCAATGGAGTCCTCACCGGCGGGCGTAAGCAGCATAAACTCATGCGCCGTGCTGCCGCCCATCATGCCCGAATCCGACATGACCGATATCACTTCGGGGATGCCGGCGCGGGCAAAAATATTGACATAGGCCTGATAGCATTTTTCGTAATACGCCTCTAAATCCTCTTGCGAGGTATGGAACGAATACGCGTCCTTCATCGTGAATTCACGCACTCTGATAAGCCCCGCCCGCGGACGGGCCTCGTCCCGGAATTTTGTTTGAATCTGGTATATCATGAACGGATATTTGGCGTAGCTGTTTCCGTACTCCCGCACAAGATGCACGGCGGCTTCCTCGTGCGTCATGCCTAGTACCATTGGCGTACCGTTGCGGTCAGAGAAACGCGCAAGCTCGCCGCCGATGGCCTGATACCGCCCGGATTGCTCCCACAATGACGCGGGCATAACCACCGGGAACACGACCTCTTGCCCGTCAATCGCGTCCATTTCTTCGCGTATGATCCGCTCGATCTTCGCGGCGATGCGCCGCTGCACCGTAAACGATGAAAATATGCCGTTCGCGACAGGCTTGATATATCCGCCACGCACCATCAGCGCGTGGCTGTCCATTACGCAATCGGACGGACGCTCCTTAAACCGTTCACTGACCAATTTGTCTAATTTCATAAGTTACCCTCCATATAAAAATCCAAAGCTTCCCTCCGGCGCGCCCAGCCATTTCTCGGACATATCGGCCAGCGCCTTTAGCCGAACGAGGTATTCCTCCTTATTCCACGGGAATATGCCGGGATCCAGCAAAAATGTCAATACCGACATGATGATCTCGGCATACCCGCCGGGGTAGCTGCATGTAAACGTTCCCTCCGCGATGCCCTGCTCGACGATACGGGTAACGACTTTCGACAGTGAAGATAATATCTGTGCTAACGACTTTTGATGTATCGCCGCGTTCTGCGGCATATGCAGATATTCGTCCAGTGATGGATCCACATACGAGCCGCGATAGCTTTTCACCAGCAGCGCAAGCTTGTCTATCGCATCGCCGCCGCTTTGTTCAATTATCTTATTACAGGCAACAATGATATCCTCGTATTCCCGTAGCACAAGGGCGTCCATAATCTCTTCCTTGGAGCGGAAATAGTAGTATATCAGGCCTTTGGCTATACCCGCTTTTTTTGCGATATCGCTGACCGATGCTGTGCCTGCCTTGCCCTCTTTGAACAATTCCCTGAGTGTGTCCAGTATGAGTTGTTTCTTATCCATCCAAATACCGCCTGTGAGCCGTCATGGTATTATCTTATAGGCAGTATAGCATAAAAAGCAGTCATTGACTAGCGGTCAAATTTACAAAAAAATAATAGGAATAACAGGTTGGTTCTCACATGATGTGAGGGCCTATAGTGAACTTGCCGGCAGAAAATGTTAATTTATTTTTCCATATATATGTACACGCCCCTTAACCCATTCTCCTATATACCGTCAATGACTGTCTGCAATTCTTCCATCCAGCCCAAAATTACTTGCGAGTTCTTTTTCAAGGCTTCCGGATTCTTCTCATACCCTTGCAACAGCTTGTATTGATGCGCATAGTATTCTTTGAGCTTGCCCAGCCACGGCTTGTATTCCGCAAGCCCGTAAAATCGCTTGTTTTGTGCTAACTCCGCCATGCTCTGTATTCGCATATGGAAATTATCCGCCGCCATGCCGACCGTTTTTTTGAAATCGCGCAATACCCATTGCCGTTCAAACAGATTCCGCGTAAGCCAGCCGTTATACTGCTCGTTGAAAACGTCGGCTACATTTTGGATATGCGGCGCAAGAAATGAAATGTCGTGCGAATCAGCGCCGGGGGCAGCCGAACGATCTTGCCCTTCAAACATTCCCGCGTCCATCAACGCTTGTATTGAACCGATTTCCTGTCCATTATACTTTTCGGCATTGACCACTGATACAGCGAAGCCCGCGCCCGCTTCTTCCGCGCTGATGATGTGCTTTCCGTTCATCTCATAGAATGCAGCAAGCGTCATACCCATGAGGGGCGCTACCGTTTCGAGAGCCGTTTGCGCCGTTTCCGTTTTCACCAAACCCGGCCCGATGGCGTATGTGATGATATCGGTTTCTTCCAACTCCGCCGCAAGCGTGTTGCATAGTTCCACCTGGGCGGTCTTAAACACTTCATACGCGCCCATATACGGGGCCGCGCCCGACGACGGTACAAATACGATTGTTCCGCTGTTTTTTTCCTTCATCCACGGAAGAAATTTCTGCGTCAGCAAGACGGGCGCTCTCAGGTTGACCGCATAGCTCCTATCCCAATCTATGACCGAAACGGCATCCACCGCGCCCATCGGTGTGACGGTGGCGTTGTGGATGATCACATCCAGCGCGGAGTATTTTTCTTTGATGTGCTCGTACAATGCCTGTACCTGTTGGTCGTCCGCAATATCTGTGTGTACAAACGATACGCGTTCTGTGTGTAACGCACGATTGATCACGTTTTGCGCCTGTTCGCCCTTCACCTTGTCTATCTCGGCAATCACCACTTCTGCGCCAAGGTAAGTCAACGCGCGGGCGGCCTCGAAGCCGATACCTCCCCCCCGCGCCAGTAATGAGTATCACTTTGCCGGACAGCGCATCGGTTGGTATATTGGATTTTTCAATGAACATTCTAGTTTCCTCCACCCGGCATCACATGAGCCGTTATTTTTTTCAACAAATGAAGCAACTGCTGTTGTTCTTCTTTATCAAGCCCGCCCAGTATTTTTGAACCCATCTCGCCCTGATAAGTTTTGTACAGAGTAAAAAACCGCTCCCCTCGTTCTGTCAGCTCCAGCCCAAAGGAACGTTTATCGCGCGGATTGATCACCCGTTTCAGATAGTCTCTTTTCTCCAGCCGGTTCACAATGCTTGTCAATGTGCTTTTGGGGATTTTAACAATCTCCAAAAACTCGCGGAGCAGCATGTCTTTTCTGCTTCCCACCATAGAAAGCAAGTTGATTTCAACAGGTGTAAACTCCGACAATTCACCGAAGCGTTCCACATCATCAGCGGTAGAACTTTTCATAAAAATAGCCAACCACATGCTTGCCACCGCGTAATTCGTTTCAAATTCGCCCATAATAAATCACACCTTTCGTAATGTACGAATATCGTATAAATATATTATGCGCTTCATCATGCTGAATGTCAATAGTATTGTGGTATATGGCCGAATCGAAGCCTGATGACGTGGGCATCGCTTTTGCTGATGGGCGTGGTGTGGAGCATTACGCGCGTCAAGACGAACAGCCTGCGGTGGTGCGTCCTGTCGCA
>QMCD01000711.1_pt1 | contig 22824 bp, 32 predicted proteins | sample 1821841 | NCBI WGS metagenome assembly QMCD01 (sample SAMN01991225, study PRJNA193472) | Termite gut metagenome, whole genome shotgun sequencing project. | isolation source: worker | host: Macrotermes natalensis
ATAACGCCTCCCACCTTATGGGCTTTTTCTCCGTGTTCAACAATGATGCGGTCGACGGCATTACATTATATAAAGGAGATATTCCGGCAGCTTACGGAGGCCGCATCTCCTCCTTGCTGGAGGTGGATGGAAAGCCGGGCAGTGATCAATTTGCGCTTAATGCGGGAATAGGATTAATAGCCAGCCGACTTATGGTGCAGGGGCCTATAGTGCCCGGAAAAATTAATTTTTTAGTAGCCGGTCGCCGCACCTATGCCGATATGTTTCTCCCCTTGGCGCCCGAAAAAAATATCCGCAACGCCACGCTCTATTTTTACGATTTGAATACCAAACTGCATGCCCGCTTAGACCGTAAAAATCAGCTTTCATTCACCGGTTATTATGGTGCCGACAGTTTCGGCAATCACAATATGGGCATGGATTTCGGCAATATGACCGGCACCTTGCGCTGGAAAAATTTTACCACCGATGATATCACCATACAGGTGGAATTGCTGGGTAGCGGCTATAATTATAGCATGTTGGCCGACATGCAGGTCTTTTCCGGTGAGTGGAAATCCAAGATCTATGATGTAGGCTTGCGCGCCGACCTTACCTATCGTCATGGGCAAAGCACTTACCGTTTCGGGGTCAGCAGCAATTATAAATGGTTTACACCGGGCGAAGGGGCTGCGTTGATTGAAGGCCAGAACTACGAAATTGCCATGGATAGGAAATATACCTGGGAAAACGCCCTGTATTTTGAAAACAAACATCAGCTGTTCGAGCGGCTGACATTGAAATACGGCTTGCGCGGCACCCGTTTCGATAATATAGGTCCTTCCAGCGAATACTGCGTCAACAATAATTATGAAGTGACGGATACGCTGAACTATAATAAAAGTAGATCTTATCACCATCGCTGGGGCTTTGAACCGCGCGTGGGGCTTACGTATGCGTTTAACGACAGAATGTCGGCGAAAGCCTCGTATGCACGCACGCGACAATTTTTGCATCTGCTGTCTATGTCCACCGCCGGCTCTCCGCTGGATGTGTGGGTGCCGTCGAACCTTAGCATCAAGCCCGAAACGGCCGATCAATATGCCGTGGGAATTTTTACAAACTTTATGGATAATCTGTTGGAAACATCATTGGAAGTGTATTACAAACGGCTCACCGATCTGATAGATTTCAAGGACCATGCACAGGTAATAGAAAATAAGGTGGTGGAAAAAGAGTTGCGTACAGGCACCGGCGAAAATTATGGCATTGAATGTATGCTCCGGAAAAATACGGGCGACCTGACCGGCTGGATTAGCTACACCTGGTCGCGCGCTTTCCGCACGGTACCCGGCATCAACAACGGTCAACGCTATGCCTCGCCCTACGACCGGCCACATAACTTGAATATAGTGCTGTCCTACACGTTTACCCCTCGTCTTTCGGCTTCCGTTAATTGGATTTATGTCACCGGACAGCCTGTAACTTTTCCCGAAGCGCGGTATATGTTCGATAACGATTATATTCCGGTATACACGGCGCGCAACACCTACCGCATGCCCGACTATCACCGGCTCGACGCCTCACTGGATCTTCGTTTGGGAAAAGATTATCCGGGCAAAAAATGGCGTCATGCATTGAATATTTCGGTGTATAACCTCTATGGCCGTAAAAATCCGTGGACAATTAATTTTCAAACGGATGATGCCGGCGCCCAGTATGCCGAAATGACTTACCTGTTCAGCATAGTGCCGTCGGTCACTTACACCGTCAGTTTTAATTGAAAATGTCTCAAGGTCTCAAAATCTCAAAGTCTCAAGGTCTTAATTTGACAATGAAAAAGAAATATATATATCTTTGGTGCTTGCTCCTCCTGCTGGGCTCCTGTACGGAGCGTATTGATATTGATGTGGACAATGCCGTACCGCAGGTGGTGATCACCGGCCGCATTACTACGGATACTACGGTGCATACCGTAACCGTGGCGCAAACTATACGCTATTTCGGAATAGAAGCGCCTAAAACATTTTCCAGCGCTACGGTAACGATCAATGATGCACTGTTGCAATCATTAGGCAACGGCGTATATGGTACGGATCCCGGTTTTTACGGTGAGCCCGGAAAGAAATATCAATTGAAGGTGGAACTGGATGTCAATGACGACGGCCATACTTCATACTACACGGCCGAAGCGGTGATGCCGCCCATGCACCGGCTTGATTCTATTTATTTGCGCCCCTTAATCCCGGACATGGATACGATCAATAATCCGCATTGGGTGATTATTGCAAATTTTATGGATGTAAAAGATGTGCCCAACCTGTTCGGGGGAGGTTTGTGGATTAACGAAGTAAATTTCAGTAACTATTTAAGGCGTTATTTTCTGAATTTTAATGACGAAATGGCCGGCGATGGTCAATACATCCGTTTCCCTTTGGTGCCGGAATTCATACTCCGGAAAGACATGAATAGGAATGATGAAGAAGATTTCCCACTTTATACCGGCGATACGATTACGGTGGAGTTGAGTATGTTGGACAAGCCGTACTTCGACTATCTTCGTGCTGCGAAAACAGAAATATCGGGCAGCAATCCGGTATTTGCCGGCCCGCCGGCCAATGTCCCAAGCAACATACAGGGAGGGGCCTTAGGCATTTTCGGCGCTTACACCGTTAGCCGGCAAAGCTTGGTGTTAAAGAGGGAGCACGGGTTCCCCGACAGGCCGGAATAAAAAAGAGGTTGTTCAAAAATCAAGTTTCATGTGGAGTTTCTTCCGGCAGGTTCCGGAGGAAGTTTCCCAAAGCATAGATCGTGTCGAATTGGACACGTTCCATGCCGAAATTATAGACATAGCGTGCAACGCCGCCTTTGCCGATCTCATAGAGTAATTCGGGCGTATTTTCGGGCGTAGCGGTGGGATTTTGCAGTGTCCGGTAGTTGAAACGTTCCAGTGCGTGGCGCACCCAGCGGATATCCTGTTTGCTATGTACGGCAATGGTTTTCAGCAGGCGGCGTCCCATTTCGAATTCACCCATGACACGGTCGAAGCGCAGATGGGTGCGTGTGAGCATCTTCTCGAACGCAGCCGACATGATCATATCTTCCGGCGCTCCTTCTATGATTTCGGCCTTGGTCATCAGCCAGACTTTATCCACCATGTCTAAGGCGATACTCAGATCGTGGGTGGAAAACAATATGGTTTTATTTTCTTTGTGCGCGATCTGGCACAAAAGGCTCATGATCTCATATTTATGGATCACGTCGAGGTAAGCCGTCGGTTCATCGAGGATCATTATCGGCGTGTCCTGTACCAATGCGCGGGCGATCAATGCGCGTTGGCGTTCGCCGTCGCTCAAAGAGTCGATGTTGCGCCATGCCATCGAGCGCAGCCCGACCACTTCCAGTGCGTCATAAATGATCATTTTGTCGTTCACCTTCAATTTTCCCATCCATCCGGTGTAAGGGAAGCGTCCCATGGCCACCAGGTCGAACACTTTGAGGTGGGGAACGTGCAGTATATCGGTAGACACAAAACTCACCACCTTAGCCAGTTCGGCACGGGTGTAGGCGAACAGGGACTTGCCTTGTATCAGCAACATGCCGTCGATAGGCGCTTGTTGTCCTGCCAATGTGCGCAGGAAAGTGCTTTTGCCTATACCGTTACGCCCCACAATAGCCAGCAATTCGCCGGAATTGACGGTAGCCGTGATCGGAGGAAGAATAACACCTTTGGCGGTGCTTGCCGCATTAGGATAACCTATAGAGAGTACTTTAATTTCTATTGAAGTGTTCATCAGAAGCCACGTTGATTACGAAAGATGATGGTAATAATGACCGGAATGCCTAATAAGGCCGTAATTGTATTGATCGGCAGTACGCCGCCGGAAAGAGGGAGTTGTGACAGGATGTCGCTTAACAGCATTACCGAACCGCCGATCAGCATAGTAGCCGGCATTAGTGTTTTATGGTTGGCGGTGCCGAATATCATGCGCGCCACATGAGGCACGGCAATGCCGATGAAACCGATGGGGCCGCAGAAAGCCGTCACGGTCCCGGCGAGCAGGCCGGAGATCAGCAATAATAGGGTGCGTGTGTGTTTAATGTGAATACCCATGCTTTGAGCGTAGTTGTCGCCAAGCATCAACGCATTGAGCCATTTGATGGTGACAAAGGCGCCGAACAGGCCTAACAGTATGGCCGGCGCCATCAGTAATAACTGTTCCGGCGCAATGGCGCTGAAACTGCCCATTGTCCACAACACGTATGTTTTCAAAGCCGTAGCCTCACTGAAATACTGCATTACACCTACTAACGCCGAAACAGCGCCGCCTACCATGATCCCCATTACGAGCATGGACATGGTGTCGCGCAGGCGTGCGGACACGGCAGTAATTACGGCTAACATCACAAAGGCGCCCATCCATCCGGCCAGCGTCATGCCGAGGTTTTGTACCCAAAGTAAGGACGAAACACCCCAAAACCCGCTGCCCAGCACAAATAAGGCCACGCCGAACCCTGATCCGGAACTGATCCCTAACACATAAGGATCGGCCAGGGGGTTACGGAAAATGGTTTGCATTTGCAAACCGCTTACAGATAGCGCCATGCCTGCCAATAATGCCGCAATAGCCTTAGGCAGTCTGAAATTCAGCACCACAGCCTGCACGTAATCAGGGACACCGGACGAACCGGTTAAGGCACTCCACACATCGGCAACCGGTAGCAAGGCCGCGCCTGTTAATAAATCGACTACAAACAATAACAGTAGTCCTATGCTCAATCCGGTATACCACCAGATATGCTTTAATGTATTTTTTTCCATAGATATTGTGCAAAGTTAAAAAAAAATATTTACTTTCGTGGTTTCAGAATTTAGTTAATATATATAAAAATAAATAATGTCTTATGAGAAAGAAGATTGTAGCCGGAAACTGGAAGATGAACACCACTTATGCCGAGGGGGAGGCCCTGGCGAAAGAAATTATTGCTAACAAACAGGAAGTGAAAGCGGATGTTACGTTGATATTGGCTCCGCCGTTCACACACCTGTGTTGCCTTCCTTTACGCGACACGGGTATAGGCATTTCGGCGCAGAACTGTGCCGACCATAAGTCGGGCGCTTACACGGGCGAAGTGTCGGCCGCTATGCTGGCTTCGCTTGGTGTACAGTATTGTATCATAGGTCACTCGGAACGCCGGGAATACTACGGTGAAACCAATGCTATGTTGTTGGAAAAGGTGCGGTTAGCGTTGAAACATCAGCTTATTCCTATCTTTTGCGTGGGTGAACGCCTCGAAGAACGTGAGTCCGGCAAACATTTTGATGTGGTGAAGGAGCAGGTGCAGACTGTGGCCTGTCAACTGCCCGCCGGTGATTTTGAGAAAATAATCGTTGCCTACGAGCCGGTGTGGGCTATCGGTACCGGCAAAACGGCCACCGCAGCGCAGGCGCAGGAAATGCACGCACATATCCGCAAGGTGTTGCATGAGCAATTCGGCGCAGTGGCGGAAAATACGGCTATTTTATACGGCGGTAGCGTGAAGCCTTCGAATGCCGGCGAAATTTTCGGGCAACCCGACGTCGACGGCGGGCTCATCGGCGGCGCCTCCCTCAAAGCAGCAGACTTCATAGCTATTGCGAAAGCGTTCTAGTGGATTACATTGAACTCCAAATAACCCTTACGCCTTACTCCGTTGAACAGAGTGAGTTGTTGACGGCAGAGTTGGGCGAACTGGGCTACGAAAGTTTCGTAGATACGGACAATGGCCTCAATGCCTATATTCCGGTTGACCGGTATCGTGAAAACGACCTGAAAGTATTGTTTTTTAATTATAAAGACAGTGTTTTAATTCATTACACCCCGCAATTTATTCCGGAACAAAATTGGAACGCCGTGTGGGAATCGAATTTCGACCCTGTGGTGATTGACGGCCTTTGCACTATTCGTGCGCCTTTCCACAAAAACCTGCCGAAAACCGCCGTCAATATTGTGATGGAGCCGAAGATGGCTTTCGGTACGGGACATCACGACACCACTTACCTGATGGCCGAAGCGCTGCTGCATTTTCCGGTGAAAGGATTGCAGGTGCTGGATATGGGCTGCGGAACGGGTATCCTGGCGATAATTGCGGCCAAGCGTGGCGCTAAATCGTTTGTCGATGCCATTGATATTGACGTGTGGGCGAAAAACAGTACGCTGGAAAATGCCCGCCGCAACCGTGTGTCCGGAAAAATAAGGGCCATCCAGGGCGATGCTTCGCTCATTCAGCGAGATAAATACGACCTTATCTTAGCCAATATCAACCGCAATATTTTATTGGAAGATATGAGTACCTATGCGTTGGGACTGAAACCCGGCGGCACATTAATGATCAGCGGTATTTTTACCTCCGACCTGCCCGATATGATCGCAGCGGCGGAAAGTTGCGGCTTCCGGCTAATTACCCAAAAATCCCGTAACAACTGGGCGATGGCCCGGTTTACGGCTGAGGCGTTGCCGGGACTGTAGTTTCCTGGAATAGTTGTTGCATCCACATTTCCAGTTCGTTGAAGTAAAGGTCTTTGGCAATTACTTTTTTGCTGTTATCCAACAAATAAATACTGGGAATGGCATGTACGTCATATTTGTCGTATACGCCGGCAGAGCCTTTTTCATCGGGATCCCACACGTTGATCCAATCGAGGAAACCCTTTTCGGTAAGGTAGGGTGTCCAATCGGAACGACGGTGGTCTACATAAACGGCGAACACTTTCACGCCTTTGCTTTTATACTGTTCATACAACTGGTAAACCTGTGGGGTGATCACAGCGCAGGAGTGGCACAGGGGATTGAAGAAATACAACACGGTGAACGGCGCCTGCACGTCGTGCAGGGAGATCCAGTTGCCCGACAGATCTTCCAACTTCAGGTCGGTGGCAATGGCGCCTATGGGGTTGAGTTTTGCCTTAATTAACCTGTCGGACATATACTCTACGTATTCGGTGTCGTCCCACATTTCAGGGCGGTCTACCACGTAGGTTTGTCCCACGTAAGTCGCCACTTCATTCAATTCGGGAGAAGGCGCTTCGTTGAGTAGGTTGTACAGTTGACTTACGGTGTATTTGTAAATTTCCCTATTGCTTTCCACTTTTTTCATCAATTGGTCTACACTCGGTTGCATCTCATTTTTTGTAGGCTTTACCACTTGTGTAACATAGGTGGACAACCGGTTGCCGTAGAAAGGCATTTTCAGTATGTTAGCAGCATCAGGCGATGAAAAATCGAAACTATCAAAGAAATGCTCTTTGAAAAAATTATAGTAGTGTGCCTGTTCCAGCGAATCAATATTGGGCACCGGATAGGCAGGCGGGTTGAAAGGTACCGGTTCCGGATCGCGGATAGAAGAGATAAACAAGGCAAACAACTTACCTTTATATTCTTGTTCGATAGAAGTCCATTTGGCTTTCACTTCGTTATATAATTCTCCCATTTGGCGGCTGATGGATGCGGCGGAATCGGGGACTTGCATGAGCCGCTGCATACGGTTCTGTAAAGCCTGCATCTGGTATTGTTGCTGCTTCATGTAACGCATATAATCGGCCAGCGCCTCATTTTCGGTCGATCCGTCAAAGTGTGCGGACGATAATCCTTCCACCTGTGCGTAAGCCACGCGGAAATGTTGCGGTTCACCTTCGGAGATAAAGAAATCAAGCGATTGTTGGGCGTTATTCATTTGCAAGCTGTACATGCCTACGGGCAGGGAGGTGGTGTCGCTGAATATGGCTTCGCCACCGGAGGTTACCACTACAGTACTTACTATGCTGCTCCTGTTACCTTCATAAGCTTTCAGGAAAAGCGTATCCGAGGGTTGTGCGCCATGTAATAAAACCGCGATTTTATAACCTTTATTCACAGGCTTGGCAGGAGTCTCCGCTTTCTTTTGGGCGGACAATGACAGCGCGCATATCAACAGGACGGCAAAGGTCAGAACAATTATTTTTTTCATAAATTTGGTATAATTATTTACTGAATTTGTAGCATAATACGCTACAAAGATATATATTTGTGCCGGATTAATCAATAAAATGTTATGCGCTTAAAATTATATAACATTCCGGTGGTCATTTTATTACTGCTGATAAGTTATACGTCTGTTGCTCAAACAAATAAAACAACAAGAGAAGACTATATACTGAAATATAAAGAGTTGGCCCGTAAGCAAATGAAAATATCCGGTATTCCGGCCAGCATTATTATGGCGCAGGCCTGCTTGGAGTCGGGCAACGGGAACAGCCGCTTAGCCGTGGAAGCGAATAACCACTTCGGCATCAAGTGTAATAATTCATGGACAGGCCCCAGTATTCTTCACGACGACGATGCCTTGCAGGAGTGTTTTCGTAAATACAATGATCCCGAAGGTTCTTTCGCCGATCATTCCGACTTCCTGCGCTACCGCGACCGTTATGCTTTTCTCTTTGAGTTGCCGCGCAGCGATTATAAAGCCTGGGCGGTGGGACTTAAACAGGCCGGCTATGCTACCAACCCCCAATATGCGGAATTGGTGATTAAAATAATAGAAGATAATAAATTATACGAACTTGACCGTGAAGAGATGGTGGCAGTGGAATCGCCTGCCCAGATCGAAAAAGAGCAAACCGTGGATATTGATCATTACACATTTACGGTGGGACGTCGCCGCTATAGCCGCAACGGGGTACAGTATGTGCTGGCGCGCGAAAACGACAGCTATGAAAACATTGCACTGGATGTTGACGTGAAAGAAAAACGCCTCCGGCTCTACAATGACGACAAGGAAGGGAAAGCCGAGCTAAAGGAGGGCGACGTGGTATACATTATGCTCAAGCAGTCTAAAACCGTGGCCAAATTGCCCATGCACATTGCCGAAGAAGGCGAGACCATGCGCGGGATTGCGCAACGTTATGCCGTGCAGTTGAAGTATTTATACAGATACAACAGAATGAAGGCAGGGCAGGAGCCGGTGGCGGGACAGGAAATCTTCCTGAATGCTAAAAAAGCGCGTAAATAATATTTGCACGTTTAATAAAAAATGCTTAGCTTTGCACCCTCGTTCAAAAAAACGAGGGTTTTAAAAGGCCGATTCCGTAGCTCAGCTGGTAGAGCACAACACTTTTAATGTTGGGGTCCTGGGTTCGAATCCCAGCGGGATCACAGAAGCGCTTGTAAGTTAATGGCTACAAGCGCTTTTTATTTTGGCGTTACGGGAAACAAGCTCATATTTCTGACAAAACCCATTGCTGCCTTCGGGCCGGTTGATTCGTGGTTATAACCGTACAGCTAATAGTTCTTTTCCTATTTCGTGCAGTGTTTTTTCTATTTTCTTTTTTCGTGTTTCTGATGGTTTTTTAATGCCACATATATAGGAGGCCATAACGCTCTGCGATAAACCTGCCCGTCGTGCAAGGGCGCTTACGTTAATGCCATATAAATTTTTAAATGTTTCGGCAATGGGATTTTCAGCAGCTTTTTTACGAAAAAACCCTTCGTAACTTAAATCCTCGTCCAGTGCCTTCCAACGTATTCCGAAATGCTCTAATGTGTATTGTTTCCGCTGTTCCGGCGTAGCAAATTTGAGACGCGGAAAATCGGAGAAAAATTCTTTTGCCTGCTTTCCGCCAAAGGTTTCAATATGTATGGCGTCATCAGTGAGCCATACATTTTTTATGTCGTTTATTGTTATTGTTTTCATAATCAATTAGTATTTTATTTGTCGTTAAAAAATTCGTTCCAACGGTCAATAATAATTTCAGCATTTTCAACTATTAAGTCTTTGGCTTTTTTTAATTCCGCGGCCTTTAAGCCGTGATTGTATATCATTTTTATTTCCGGCAACACAGCAAATTTTGCCTCTGTTGCATCTTTCACTACGTGAACATGCACGGGCTCGTGGTCGTTTGCAAAAAACATAAATCGCAATCCGAGAAAGATAAAAACAGTTGGCATCCTTTTTTATTTTGTTATTAATAGCACAAAGGTAGGTAATAAATTTATTATCTGCAAATATGTTTTAAACTTTCTGGTTTGGAAAGTTCTTTCCATGTTTTGCGCCAACGTTTTCGGGGGCGTTGCGCTTTGTTTACCTTCGCAGTAAATATACATGCATGGCATATACTATTGAACAATATGAAGCATTGAAAGCGGCGATAGCTGCGGGTACGCAATCGGTTAGTTATGGTGATAAAACGGTTAGTTATCGTTCAATGGATGATATGGAAAAGATTTTGCGGCGCATGGAGGCCGATCTTTTCCCGGAGCGTGTGCCGGACGCGCGCCATTATGAAACGTGCTATTGAGCAGGCGTGCATACCGTTTATCGATAAGCCTTTCAACAAGGCGAATGTGGACGCTATCCGTAATACGGTGAACCAGTACCTTAACAGCTTGAAGTCGCGCGGGGCGATTGTAGAAGGGCAATGCTACTATCGTCCTGAAAGCAATCCTACCAATGACCTGGCGCAAGGCTATTTGACGTTTGATATTGAGTTTACGCCGGCTCTGCCGATGCAGCGCTTGACGTTTACCTATAAAATTGATTTATCAACCCTTTCAACTATTACCGAATAATTATGAAAATTACAAAGGTATTTGACGCCAATGTTTATATAAACAATGGCAGTAAGCATGGGCAGGCTTCGGAAGTTACGTGCCCGGATATTTCGGCCGTGATGACGGATTACAAAGCCATGGGAATGGTAGGCTCTGCCGAATTTTTTAACGGCTTCGACAAAATGGAAGCTACAATCAAGTGGACATATCCGGATAATGAAGCAAAGCTGGCATGCGCCAACTTCCTGAAACCGGTAGACCTGATGGTGCGCTCAAGCAAGGCCGAGTATGAAGGCGAAGGCATGAAAGAAGAAGTGCCTGTAGTGATTTACCTGAAAGGTTACCCCAAAAAGCATGCAGGTGGGGCCTATAAGCCTAAAGAGGACACGGAGGTGGAAAGCGTATTTTCGGTGCTCTACTATAAAGAGGAAGTAGACGGCGAAGCGATTGTGGAACTGGACGTGTTGAACAACGTGTACAAGGTGGGCGGTGAGGATTTACTGGCCGAACGCCGGCAAAATTTGGGAATTTAGTTATTAACTGTAGAGGCGGGGAACGCCCCCGCCTCTATTTTAAAGAGAAATTATGGAAGCATTAAACAGAAAACCCGATTTAGGTATAAAAAGAACTATGGAGTTGGCCGGGGTGAAGATTGACGTGATTGGTATTACCGCGCGTAAAACCGTTGAAATAGCTAATAATAAGAAGTTGAGCGAAATGGAGCGCGGTATTCACATGACCGCGGCCAAGCTGTTGATTAATGACAAGCCGGTAGTAGCTGATGATTTGTTGGATGGTTTTACGGATGAGGAGCTAACCGAAATTATCCAATTTGCCAACCCTGATACTGAAAAAAACGGATAGCGTCCCACGCTGATGTGGTGTTTTTAGCGCACTACACCGGCAGTGGGATTAATGGTGTTTTGGATTTGGATAGCGAGGAGTATTTTACCTATTTGGAGGAGGCGATGAAACTATACGAGGCAGAAATGAGAGCGCCTAAGCGGGTGGTGTTGGCGGGGGTTGAGCGATGAGAATGTTAGTCTACTATAAAAGCTACAATCGCTATTGCGAGTACTATGAATGCTGCCACCGCAAGGTGAACTAATATTATATTAGCCCAATCTTTCCCTGTTATTTTTATTTCCTCCCGCGGAACTTTGTTATCATCATGATAAACAGAACTACGAAATACACAACCAAATGCCATAATTAAATGTTTTTAGTTTTGACAAAGATACGAAAATAATTTAAAATACAAATATATGACCCCTGATAAATCCATGCGGCTCGGTTTTTTGCTCACGGCAACCGACCAAATGAGCAAGGTGCTTGATGATATATCTCAAAAAACGTTACCTACTTTTGACAAGAAGTTAGCAAAAGTAGGTCGAGATGCCATGCGGATAGGCGGTCACCTGGAAGCTACCGGGGAGCGTATGTTTGGTTTTGCCTTTAACACGGTGAAAGCCGCTACCGAATATATAGATGCATCCATTAAAACGGCTCAAAAGGTGGGCATGGGTGTGCAGGAATGGCAAAAGTTAGCGTATGCAGCTGATAGAGCAGGTGTGAGCAATGAACAATTAGCCAGTGGTATGGCACGGTTTAATAAAACGATAACCGAAGCGGCCAGTGGTTCCGGTGAGGCAGCAGGTTTGTTTCAGAAAATGGGTATAAGCCTAAAAGATGCCGCAGGAAATTTAAGAGCGCCGGAGGAAATATTTAAGGATGTAGCCCAACGTTTTTCTACATTGGAAGATGGAGCCGCCAAAACAGCAGCTTCTATGGTTATGTTTGGTAAATCGGGCTCAAATTTCCTGCCTTTACTTAATGGTGGAGCGGAAGGATTGGATGAAATGGCCAAACGCGTTGTACAGCTTGGGCTGGTAACGGAGGGTATAGGTGCAGAGAAGTTCAATGACACACTTGAAGATGTTGACTCCGCCCTGTTGGGGTTGAAGGTAACTATGGCCACAGCGTTGGTGCCTGTATTGACAAAATTAGCCGAAATAGTAATATCTATTATTACCGGATATACTGCATGGGCAGCGCAACATCCGGGATTGTCAAAAGTCATTGGGGTGGTGGTGCTTAGTCTTGGCGCACTGCTTGTGGCGGTAGGTTCGGCATCCATAGCTTTCGGGGCTATGTCGTATAGTATTCTTAAAGTGCGTGCGGCTTTCAAAGGAATAAAAACTGCTATTACCGGTGTGCAGTCGGCCATGCTATTTATGAAAGCGGTGATTACAGGAACAAATAGCGCATGGGCAAAAGCATTACTTTCACAAAGGCAATATGCCGTAGCAATGAAATTACATGCTGTTTGGCAAAAAATAGCTGCTGCGGCGCAATGGTTGTTTAATGCGTCATTGTATGGATGTCCGATAGTGTGGATCATTGCTGCTATTATGGCGGTCATAGCCATTGTGGTATTGTTGGTAAAGAATTGGGACAAGGTGGCGGCATTTTTCAAAGGGCTTTGGGAACGTGTGAAAGGCATTTTTGTAGCCGCATGGCAAGGCATCAAGAATTTTTTTGCCGCTACATGGGAGTGGATCAAGTCGTTTTTTGCTAAGTGGGGGATTGTTATACTTGCAGTGATAGCGCCATTCATTGGCATTCCCTTGTTAATTATTAAACACTGGGATGCCATTAAGGCATGGTTTATGAGCTTGGGGGATTGGTTTAGCGGCCTGGCTGCCAGTTTCTACGAATGGGGTAGCAACCTCATACAGGGGCTCATTGACGGTATTGTAGAAAAAGTTACCGCCGTTTGGGAAACTATTAAGAATATTGGGAAATCCATTGGTGATACGTTTTGTTCGATACTTGGTATCAATTCGCCTTCACGATTGTTTATGGAGTATGGTATGAACATTACGGCGGGCCTAACCAGTGGTATAGCCAAAGGCGAGGGTGCTGTGGGTGGCGCTTCGGAAGGACTGGCCATGCAAACAGTGCAGGGTGTTAACCGGTCTATACAGTCCGGTGCTGTGAACACATCGAGTGTAATGAATAATATGGGCGGTGCATCATTGAACTACGCGCCAAGTATTACTATTTCGGGAGACGCTTCAACAGGCTCATCAACAGAAGATTTTGCTAAAATGCTTCGCCGGCACAAGGACGAAATTATAGAAATTATGCAGCGCTTTAGTGAGTATAAGGCGCGGGTGGCGTTTGTCTAAATTTTAAAATTTTAACATAATGTTTGCACAACTTGGAGAACATAGGTTTGAGGGTTTAAAAGCCCCTACTTCACTGGGTGAAAGCCATGGGGAACGCTATGCCCGCATATCGCGAGTAAACGGTAAAGATGTTATTCAGCATACCGGTACAGAACTGGTTGGAATGGATATTTCGGTACGTTATTCCGTTGATTTTTGCGACCCGGCGGTTGAAATAGGGGCGCTTAAAAAGTCTATGAACAGTGGCGAAAAGTTGCCGTTTATATCGGGCGAAGGTGAAATTTTTGGGAAATTTGTGATCACCGGCATCGATATCACCAACGAACGTTATTCGGATATCGGTGTGCTGGAAGTGGCCAGCGTAAGTATTTCACTGTTGGAATGCGAGAAAACAACATCTACACCAAAGGGCGCGGCGGTGGCCAGCGCCAGGCCGCCGGTGCAACTGCCGGCTCTCGCTGTAATTACTCCGTCAAACGGCATTGTTACCGATATTGCGGCGGGTAAAAGTAAGGTGACAGCTATTAAAGCTACCGCGACCAAGGGGAAAAAAGGCACTGTCTCGTTGAAACGAACGGTGAGGGATGTCCGCCGGTTAGCTACCGATGTCCAACAGGCGTACCAAACGGCAAAGAATAAGGTGGAGGTTACAAAAAAGATTGCTACAAGGGCAGCGCAATTGCCGACTTCATTGGACGAGTGTATAAGCTATGCCGAGAATTTAGCCAAGATGGATAATGTTACCGACATGTCGGTAATGGAAATGAACGTAAATAAACTGTCCGAAAGTAGCGATAGGGCAACGGCACACGCTGCTCCTATTGCTGCATTTTCGGCTACACGGGAAGGAGGAGACTAAATGGAAAGTTTTAATTATAGAACAGTTGAAGGTGACCGGATAGATACGTTGGCAGCTCGCTTCTATGGCGGTAATCATGGCATTAGTATTTTAGCTGATGCTAACCCTGATGTGCCGATCACGGCAGTATTTCCGTTGGGTACTATTCTCATTGTTCCGGTCATTGATGATAGTGAGATCATTGCTAATACAGATTTGCCGCCATGGAAACGATAGAAAAAAACACGGTTGAAATAAGTATTGCAGGAAAGAATGTAACGGGTGACGTGAGTTCCTTTCTATCTAAGATAACCTACACCGACAAGGTTGATGCGGAAAGTGATGATATTTCGTTGATGTTTGAGGACACCGCCGGTAAATGGCAATCGGCGTGGTATCCGGAACAGGGCGACACGCTGACGGTAAAAATGGGAAATGCCGGAAACATGCTGGATTGCGGGTTGTTTGAGATTGACGAGATAGAGTATGAGTTTCCGCCGGATATGTTGGCGGTGAAAGCCATTGCAGCGTCTGCCTCAAAAGGCCTCCGGACTAAAAACAGCAAGGCGTTTGAAAAACAATCTCTGCAAGAAATTGCCCAGTATTTTGCGGATAAGCACGGGCTGAAACTCGTAGGCAAAGTCAGCAGTTTGCAAGAAATAGAAATTGGGCGCAAAACACAAGACAGGCAAACCGACCTTTCTTTTTTAGCAAAGTTGGCGCGGGAGTACGGCATATTGTTTTCTATACGCGGGAATCAGCTGGTGTTTATGGAATTGGAAGAATTGGAAAAGCAGGCCAGTATTTTAATCATAGACAAGACGCAAATGAATAAGGGGCGGTTCCGTGATAAAACGTCGGAGGTGTACAAGGGTGCTACGGTGACGGTGCGCAACGCAAAAGAGAACAGTGTTAGCAAGTGGTCTATTGAAGCGTCGAAAGAAACCGATAAAAAAGATGTAATCTCCGTTAATGAGAAGGCGGAAAACGATGCACAGGCGCAAGCCCGCGCAAAAGGCGCTTTGAAAGATGCCAACAAGGAGAAAATAACCGGCTCATTCAGTACTGTTGGTAATGCGAAGTTAGTGGCCGGTACTAATATTGACCTGACGGGCGTTGGCAAGTATTCAGGAAAATGGCATGTTGTGTCAAGTACGCATAGTGTGGAGCCGTCGGGAGGTTATACCACTGATGTAAGCATTCGGAAAATCGTAGAATAGTTACGGTTTTCCGAATGCTTTAATATAGTAAAAACGATTGAAAAGATTGAAATTTGCAGTATGTTACGTTTAGGTATCATATCAGAATTGGGAGATGGTAAAAACGCCGGTTTTGCCCGTGTATTGTTTGATGAAAATGATGTAGTGTCGGGCTGGCTGGCTTTACCGTCGATGGCTACAAAAACGGCCAAACAGTGGATGCCGGTAGAGGTGAACTCGCAGGTAGTCTGCCTCATGGACAACGATTGTGAACAGGGTTGTATAGTATTGGTGCTTTGGAGCACAATTGATACCCCGCCGGAATGGTCAAGTGCCGACACCATGGGTATAAAATACGCTGATGGTTCTGAAGTTTACTACGATGCTAAAACCCATAAGTTGACGGTAAATGCGCCGGATGCGGAACTTAGCATTACTTGTAAAAAACTGAACGTTGAGGGCGAAATAACGGCGACCAAAGAGGTCACCGCGGGACAAATGAAAATTAAATTGACGCAACACAAACACTCGACCCCTTCGGGTGTTTCGGGCGTCCCAACACCATAGAGCAATGGCAGTAAGTAAATCGACATTGAAAATGGCTATAAAAGCCGCATTTAACGCTGAAAAGACACAAACAGATGATCAGGATGGTTCTATTGACCGTATTGCAGAATCTATTGCCAATGCAGTGGCCGATGCTGTTGTGCAGGGTGTGAATACGGCCACAGTCGTACCGGTATTGGTAGCGCCATTGGGTGGCGGGCCTGTAACAGGAAAAATAACTATAACTGCAAGTGCTGTATGAATGGGATAAAAGATACGCGGAATTGGCAGGTAAGCATAATCACTCCCGGAGTAGCCGTGGAGGGGATTGAGGATATTGCGCAATGTGTTTATACAATCCTTACTACAGTTAAAGGCAGTGACCCGTTACGTGCTGATTTCGGCAGTGATCCACATAAATATATTGACAAGCCGATGAATGAAGTACAGCCGATATTGACGTATGAGGTGAGTGAAGCATTGGGGAAATGGGAGAAGCGTATAGTCGTAAAAAAAGTCCGACTTACTTCAAATGCAATCGGTGCATGTGCGCTGTTGATTGATGCCAGCGTTGTGGCGTCCGTTGCACAAATAGCAATAACAATAAACGTATAGAAAATGACTGAAAGTAATAAAATACCTGTGTTTGTAGAGCGTTCCCCCGCCGTTATCATGGCGGAAAGTAAGGCTATGCTGGAACAATTATTGGGGCGTGAGTTGCAGCCGGCACAAGTGGAGCAACTGATTTTACAATTTGTAGTATATCGTGAAGTCTTGTTGTTGGAGCGCTTTAATGCAGGTTTGTCGCAAATGTTGTATCAATTCAGCAAAGCCCCGGTGTTGGATTATTTGGCGGGACTGGTAGCTGTAGAGCGTTTGCCGGCGGCACCGGCAGGCTGTACTGTTCGTTTTAGGCTGGTTGAAGGCCACGGTTATGTGGTAATACCGGTAGGCACCCGTGTGGCCACCGGTGATGGCAAGGCAATATTTTCCACGTTGGACGATGTGGCTATACTGCCGGATAATAATGTAGTGGAAATTGACGTGCAAGCGGAGGCAGCGGGGCAAAGCGGTAACGGCTACGCTCCCGGAGCAGTCAATAAAATACTTGACCCGCTGGCGTTTGTGTCGGCGGTTGCCAATATTAATATAACCGGCGGCGGATCGGATACGGAAACCGATGAGCAGTTACGTGCCCGCATGAAACTGGCGCCGTCGCAATTTTCAACGGCCGGCAGCAAAGCCAGCTACGAATATCATGCGAAGAGTGCTAATTCGTCCATTACCGATATATCAGTTACTTCACCGGTTCCTGGAACAGTGCTTATTGTGCCATTGACGGCTTCGGCAGGCTCAGCGAACGGGTCGGGGGAGGTGGCCGGGCAGGTAATAGATGATGTGTATAATGCGTGTAGTCCTGAAAATGTACGGCCATTGACGGATCATGTAGTTGTGGCTGCACCTTTGCATAGGGATTATGATATACGGGTAGATATTGTATTGTACGAAAATGCGGATCCTGTGAAAGTGAAAAATGAAGTGACTGCTGCGCTTACTGATTATGCAAAAGCAAAGCGGGAGCGACTGGGGTTGGATATTATCCGCTCGCATGTGGCGCAAGCCTGCCGGCTTGAGGCGGTGTATGATGTGGTAGTGGTGGCGCCGGCAGACAATATAGTAGTGGAAGATGTGGAGTTTGCTCACTGCACCGGTTTGGATGTAAACATAATAGATTTTAGTCGTGGATAACAAGCATGTCATAGCAAGCAGTGTCGCTGATAACGAATTGGCGCGAGCCTTTTCGGAGTTGGTGGCCGAGCGGTGGGATAATTGGGATTTATCCCCTTTCCTGGCTTACTTAGTTGATACGTGTGTCCCATCGGCCTTGCCTTACCTTGCTGAACAGTTTGACGTGGATGGATTGCGCGGACTTGAAATGGCTACTACTGAGCAACGGCAACGGGATTTGATTAAACGTTCGATGGCGCTACATAAATTTATTGGGACACCGTGGGCTATCCGCGAAGCGTGCAAGTCAATAGGCTTTCCTGTGATTGTGTTGGAAGAAGGCGCCACGGCATTAAAGCCACGCCGCGGGGCTTACAGTGTTGCCTATTCACGTGCCTATTCCAGTATGAAAGATGCGAAGCCCGGCCCCGACGATTGGGCTTGTTTCCGTGTGCTGGTTGAGGCCAACATGGCACGACACATAACGGCGGATGAGACGCGTAAACTTAGGGTGTTTGTGGAATTTTACAAAAATGAGCGTTCACACTTGGTGGAGCTGGGCTTTTTCCAGTCGCTGGCGGACACTGTTTTTCGACTGCCGGTTGAGGAAAGGGATACATTAAAACTGAAAATAGAGTACAGTAAAGCATATAGCGGGGCATACAACCGGGCATATAACAGTAAGCAGTTGCGCCTGTCAAACCTGCAAATTTGGTTGACACTGAATGACAGTGCAGGTGTGAATGTGCAGATAGAAAGTAATACGGATTGGAAAATAATTTAAAAATATAGCATTATGGCAAAACCTACATGGGCAGCTACCAGCCCTTCGAGTGGTAGCGGAAACGGGACGGTGAATGTGAACGGTAGTGTACATACCGGCCGTACACAGAGAAGTGGTACTATCACTTACAAGGCAACAGGTGTTGCCGACGTGTTGCAAGCGGTGACGCAGGAAGCGAAGCCGGAATTTGTTAGCATTGAGAACATCAGTGCGGGAAAGGACGGCGGAGCGATTACTGTTACCGGTAAATCGAACTCGGCAAAATTAACTTTCGCGCTTGGAACGGGTGCTATTGTAACATCGTTACCGGGCAGTTATTCAGCCGGTGGCGCGAGTACCACTAACGGTGCAGATATTGCCGGCGACCCTGGTGCGACCGCGGAGTATAATTTTTCTGTCACACTCACGGCTGCAACGAACACCACCATTGCTTCACGCACGCAGACGTTAACCGTAACGGCAGCCGGTGGGCAGTCGGCACAGTCAACCATATCCCAAGCCGCCGGAGACCCGACATTGAGCGTATCACCGGCCTCTATTACTATTGATGCTGCCGGGACGGCAGTGGCAGTGACGGTGACAAGTAATACCAATTGGACAGTAGAATAGTATGGCAACAAAGCAGATATATTGGGGTGACGGTACGAGTGACGTGATTACGGTAACATTCACCGGCGACGTGGGCAGCAGTCAGATGACTGTTGCCTCAAGCCCTAATAGGTTTGTTATTGGCCGAACAAAGGTGATTAGTTTGAAAAGTGCCGGCGGGGTGTCACTGGGAACGCTTATTATTTCTCAAGGACCACGTTCACGGTCTTATACGATGGCTTTTAATCAATCTTATAAATAACAAAAATATGACAAAAAATGAATTGAAAGCGTTATCTAATAATACGTTTTATGATAACAACAGCGGTGAGATTACACCGCAAAAACACAGGGCGTTTAATGATGCCATGATAGATACTATGGTAGCACCTACAGATATACCGGAAGGCGTTGTGGAGGAGTCTGGTTCATGGACACCAAGTCCAAGTGGTAATTATGTTATATCATCAGCTTCAGGCGTTTGGTCGAGAATTGGAAAAATGGTTTTTATATCCGGCACATTTTATTATGGCGGTTCTGTGTCCAGCATCACTATTGCTGGTCTTCCAAGACCGACAAGTGGGACTTCGGAACTTAATGCAATCGGTCAGCAGGATTATAATTTGCGTGCAATGGCAGTTTCAAGCAGTATCAATTTTACACCACATGTTGGCGCTACTGGCCCCATTATTGGAGGGACTGTCCGGTTTAATGGATTTTATAGGATGCAATAATTAAACAATTATAAATATGAAAACAACTACAAAAACAACTACAAAAACAACAATTAACAGATTAGCACTTAATTTCGTTGAAATTGACAGTGCGCAATATGTCGAAATTAATGGTGAAGAAGTAAAGCTCGACACTCCGAAACATTCAGTGTCGTATGTAAATTCGATTCAAAGCCGCGAGCAGTTGCAAAAGGAGCAATCGGAAAATATTGTTGCCGCTGTGCTGGCTATTTGGGGTGATGACCCTACGGTTAAAGACCCGCAGATACCAGAGACGAGTGAATAATGATGACAATATGAAATGCATAGACACTATAAAACAACTATCCGGCACTCTGCACCTTGTAGCTAAAGACAAACAAGGTGCAGAAGTATGGCGGGTAGCTGAAAAAAATCTTATTGTAGCGGGTGGATATACTGCCATTGCTGAGGCATTGGCCGGCCTTCCGAATCGGCATATCGCCAAAATAGCCGTTGGTACTAATGGTGCCGCCCCTGCCGAAGCGGACACGGAGATAACCAGTGCTGTTGTGCTTGATATAGAAAGTGTGGAATATCCTGCGCCGGGTACTGTGCGTTTTAATTTTACTATCGGCTATGATGATGCGGTGGATATGTCTATCCGTGAGTTTGGGTTGATTTGTGCGGATGGACGGTTGTTCTCACGCAAAACCCGTGAAGTAATTGAAAAAACAAGCTATGTGTCTATAACCGGCATGTGGGAAATTACGATGTAGAGGAAGGTAATTATGGACGTCTCAACTATACTTACGAACATAGGTATAATAGTAGGCATGTTCGGCGGCATAGAGGGCTTGAAATGGTTCCGCACCCGCCGTGCCAATGCGCGGCAGGCGAATGCCGCCGCCGAAGATGCCGAAAGAACCAACCAGCGAAAACAGATTGACTGGTTGGAGCAGCGTTTGGCTGTTCGTGATGTTAAGGTTGATAGTCTGTATAGCGAAGTGCGCAAGTTGGAAAACGAAAAACTACAGCTTATAGAGCAGTTGAACACCAAAGAACTTGAAAACACGTTACTAAAAATTCAGAAATGCGAGAAACGCGGTTGCGCAGACCGTCGCCCGCCGAATGAAGAGTATTAAAAATAAATAACCATGAAGTATTTTACTATTAAAGAACTGACGGCGACATCATCGGGTCTTCCTAATACACCCAATGCTGAGCAAATTAAGAACCTCGAAAATCTTGTCAACAAGATTCTTGACCCCGCACGCGTGGCACTTGGTTTTCCTATCATGATAGGAAGCGGTTTCAGAAGCCCAGCGGTCAACGTAGCGGCCGGCGGAGTACTCACTTCTCAACATACCAAAGGTGAAGCTGCGGATTGCAAGTGTAAAGACAACAAACGCCTGTTTGACTATATCCGCAAGACTGATTTTGACCAACTTATTTGGGAATTTGGTGATGATATGCAACCGCAGTGGGTACACGTTTCGTTGAAGCGAACCGGCGTAAACAGACGCGAAGTTTTGCGCGCCGAAAAAGTGAATGGGAAAACGGTTTACAGACGGATATGAGAAAGATTATTATATTCACCGCTTTACTCATATGTTTCGCGGCTTGCAAAACGCCAAAGAAAATAGTAGACTCCGTCTCGACAGAAATTCAGGATAACAGCCGACTGGATATTGAGCAGTCGCATGTAGTACAGGAGCAGTCTGCTGGCACCGTTACGGTGGTTGTAGCGGAAGATGAAACCACAGTCGAAGAGACAACCACGGTAAACTACGACACCTCCCAGCCCACCGACCCAGCCCACCGACCCAGCCACCGGTCGGCCACCTGTGCAATCGGAAACTATTACTCGAAAGACTACAGGTAAAGGGAAGCAAACGCAGAAAGAAACCGTGAATAACTCAACATCTATCGTGCAGGATAGTTTGCGTGATAGATCGAAATTGGACAGGGAGGAAGTAGTTGAAGTTACGCACTCAGAAACGCCCAAATATCCTGTACTAAAATACCTGTTTTACATTCTACTTATATTGGCTATTAGTGCCGGCGCTTGGTGGCTTAACCGCAAGTTTTCGTGGGTGAAATTGTTCTAATTAGTACTTTAAAAATTAAAATCAGCATTCCTCACGGCCTCGTTTACCACCAGTCCCAACGACCGCAAATAAATCATCGTAATACTTATGTCGGTGTGCCGGTAAACACCGAAATAACCAATGAGGAATATTGGGAACAAGTATCCGAACTTTACGATACCAAAGGTAAAGTAGCCTATTTCATTGATACTGAACTCCCGCAAAACGCAGCGTTAAACTGCTTACAGGCGGTAGAAAACTACCTTTACTCCTTTGTCCTTTGGCGGTGGTACACCATAGCCGGACAGATAGATGAGGCGCAGCGCACCGGCGTTTCCAACGTGATGCGCCAGTACCTCGCCCCCATCCAGGCGGGCTTGGTGGAGGACGTATCGCCTCCCGACAATCGTAACGAACTGCTCCAATAATTATGGCCCCCGGCAATATCCGGAGAAGCTGATACCGCTCATGATTCTCAATGCGCTTGAGGGCAAGCAACTGCCTGTCTACGGCGATGGCCTTCAAGTTCGGGACTGGCTGTATGTCGAGGATCACGCGCGGGCGCTGTATCTCGTCTCAGAAAAGGGGCAACCAGGCGAGACATATAACATCGGTGGCAACAAC
>QMCD01000712.1_pt1 | contig 22812 bp, 10 predicted proteins | sample 1821841 | NCBI WGS metagenome assembly QMCD01 (sample SAMN01991225, study PRJNA193472) | Termite gut metagenome, whole genome shotgun sequencing project. | isolation source: worker | host: Macrotermes natalensis
TGCGGTTCGTGGTGCATTACGATATACCGGATTCTTTGGAGGCGTACTATCAGGAGGCGGGGCGGGCGGGGCGCGACGGGCGGCGGTCATACGCTGTACTGCTTACCGGGGGCGACGACCGCAGCCGCGCCGTGAAACGCTTCGAGACCGAATATCCCCCGCTCGGGAAGATAAAGGAGTGTTACGAAGCGCTGTTCAACTACCTCGGCATCGGGATCGGCGACGGCAAATTCATGTCGTTCGAGTTCAACCTCCATGACTTCGCCACGCGCACGCGCATCTTCACCGGCACGGCCTTCAACGCCATAAAAATTCTCCAGCAGAACGGCTACGTGACCCTCAGCGGCGAGAACGACAACCCGCCCCGCATAATGTTCGTCGTAGGGCGCGACGACCTCTACAAAATACGCATCGAACGCGAGGAGCTCGACCATATAATACGCACATTGCTACGCCTTTACGTCGGTGTTTTCCACGACCGGCTCGTGCCGATCGACGTGCGCGAGATCGCCGCGGCGTCAGGCTACACGGTGGAGCGCGTGCAGGAACTGCTCAAAAGGCTGTGGGAAATGCGCATAATCAAATACATTCCCGGCAGCCGCTCGCCGATCCTGATGCTCACCGAGGAGCGCCTGCCCACCGCCGATGTGTTCATCTCTCCCGAAAGCTACAACATCCGCAAGCGCATGAGCATCGAGCGGCTTGAAGGTATGTACCGCTATGCCGAGAACGCGGAGCGGTGCCGGAGCGTGGTGCTTCAGGAATATTTCGGTGAGACGGGCGCGGAGGAGTGCGGCGTGTGCGACGTCTGTCTGGCGCGGCGAAAGGGCGGCACAGTAGGCGGCCGCGATATAGGCGAGCAGATAGTCGCGATGCTCCGCGAGGGGCCGATGACGGTCAAACAGATCGTCGGCAAGTTCCTGTGCGACCCGCATGATGTCACCGCGGCGCTCGACACACTTTCGTCCGCCGGAAAGATCTCCGCGCGCACGGACGGGAAGATCGGGTTAGTGGTTAATGGTAAATGACAGTAAGATCCGGTCTTATTCGATAACAATCCTGCGCGCACCGTCGTCGCCGGGTATCGATGAAATGTGTATCCGAAGGGTGTCGGCGGGAAGGAGTTCCCCGATCTTTTCGGGCCACTCGACAAGGCAAATGTAGCCGCTGTAAAAATACTCCTCGTATCCGAGGTCGAAAGCCTCCTCGATGCGGTCGATGCGATAGAAATCGAAATGGTAGACGGGCCTGCCGCCCGAAGTCATATATTGGTTGACCAGCGCGAACGTGGGGCTGGTGACGCTCTCCCCGACACCCAACTGCGCTGCGATCTCCCTGATTAGCGTCGTCTTGCCTGCCCCCATGTGGCCGTAGAAAGCCGCCACGGGCTGTGCGCCGAGCCGCGCGACGATCCGTTCGGCCACATCGGCCAATTCATCCTGCGAGTCTATGTCGATAGTTTCCATTCCTGTTGCAAAGATAGGAAGATAGTTCTAAAAAAGGGAGTGTGGCGCTGAAATTTCAGCGCCACACTCCCTTTTAGCTATATCGAACGAGTTGATCTTCGTCAGCTGCCATATCACGTGTTCAACAGGCGTGTCTCCTAACGCTACCGAAGTTATACCGCCGGAAATATTCAGCCCCAAAGTCCTGCCATAACGAGGAATCGCTTCGGTACTCGTGTGCCTATACATACACCTGCGGCCGGTAATCGCCCTGCGGCCCGACGCCGTCCACCGCCCCGCCGGAGCCGACACTCAGACTGGACGGTGGATTCGGTGTTGTCAGGGCGTCGTCGGCGAGGTATTCACACAGCGGACGGCGGCGCCGTTGGAGTTTATGCCGTTGTTCGACGAGTACACGCCTACGTTGTCGAAGAACAAGCCGCCACCTAATGTAGCGCCACTATCATTATTGTAACCATATGAAGTAGATGTCCAGTAGAACCCGTTCGAGCCCTGTTGGCTAACGGTGCCGGAGGCGTTGCCACGGTAACCCGTAGCAGGCAGGAACAGATCTCGGTTATCAGAAAGGGCGGCTCCGTTGGGATAAACACCTGTCGTAACAACAGAGGCGCGTGTAAAGCCGAGAGTAGCCTGAGACGGAACAGAACCGGAACTGCTGTTCCAGTAGGTGACAGCCTTATTAGTGGTATTTCTTGAGGTTCCCCATCCTATTCTTGGACTACCGGCAGTGGAGGTGCCGAAGGGAGTGTTGGTGCCGCCTGTACCGTCGAATTTATTATAGGTTTTGGTCATGGTGTACGGCACGCCGGTGGGGGTTCTCCAATCGCCGTCGCCGTTTGCACCGTTCACCCACTTACATGGGTCGCCGTGGCCGTCGGGGATGCTTTCTATGACGTCGATTCTGCCGCCGCCGACACCGTAAGTAGTAAACGACGCGGGTGTGAAACTCGCATAAACGCCTATTGTACGGGTAAATCCGGGATTGACCCACACCACGTCGTTGACGCTCCACGTGTCGCCGGTGCCACCGATCATGGCGACCATCGAGCCCCACTTGAAGTAGACGGTGTAGACCGGCTCGTCCTCCAGGCCGCCGATTTCACTGAATTCGCCTTTGCCGGCGATCTCTTCTTCGACCCAGGTGCCGGTATAGGTGCTCGAACCTTTAATCGTCAACTGAATACCCGGATCGAGATAGGAGTTACCTTGGGGATCCCCCACGGCGACGCGCCGTGCACGCTCGGCCACGAGCCTGTCATAATCGCTCTTTTTGATCCCGATCATACCCGGGGCGGCCAAAACCTTGTCGAGAGCGGATTGTGTGATTTCCACGGTAGTGGTCAGGGGGCCTGCGCTGATCGTGACGGTCGCCGTACGGGGTGTTGGCCTCACATCAAACACGCCGGGGTACATGGGCACGGTCAGGGGCATCTCGGCCAATCCGTTTCCGGCGAGTTCGTCGATGCCTGTCAGCCAATTGTCGTCGTTGCCTGTGATGCTCTCAACTTTCCAGCCGCCGGGGTAATCGGTGTAAATTTTCAACTTGTCGCCGGGCCAGGTAAACACCCCGTCGTAGCTGGACAGGCTGCCGTCGTATGCAAAGCCGTCATAGGTGAAGTCGCCGTTCACCGCCAGATAATACTGCCCATTGTAAACGATATTGTTCATATCGGTATCGTCGATTGCGACGAGATCGACGATCAGATCGCCCGGCAGGGCATCGTACGCCTCCTTGGCCGTGGCGTAACCGCGGCCCTCGGCCTTCGTGATATTGATCGTATAGCTGTAATTACGCACGATATTCACGTGGCGCAGTTTGTCGCCGTTGTCGGCATCGGGCATACGCAGGTTCACGCGGAACCAGCGTTCGCCATGCTCGGGCAGGTCGGCTTTGATGAGCACCGCCACGGCATCTTTCCACGCGTCGTTCGTGCTGTTGCGCAGGTCGTCCTCGTCGATCCCATCCGGCACGGCGACCTCGGGCAGGAATATCTCGTCGATGCACGAGTTGTCAGCATCGATCTGGTCATCGTCCGAACTGTAAACGAGTGCCGAACCGAAACAATCCGCGGTGCGGCTCCTGATCACCGGGTTCAGATGGTCGGGGTCGAACATCGACACCGTTTCCCCGTCCTCCAGCATTGCGGGCAGGATATCGCACACATACGGCCCATCGACCCTGTTGCCATTGACCACCCTGATCTCCGATATCTTGAAATCATCCTTCACTGCCGTCCCGACCACGTTTATCTTGGCCAGCGAGCGTTGCAGATAGACCGACTCCATAGTTTTGCGGTATTCCGGAATATCATAGTATCCGCCCATAACGAAAAACCCATTGTCGATCTGATCGAACATTGTCGGGCCCGAAAATTCGTTCGCATCGATCCTACTGTCCAGTCCCCCGTAACTAAATGCAGAATCCATCGACTGGCTGAAATGATCAAACGCCTCATCTTCGTTGGTGATGTCGGGCAGATTCTCGCTTACGACCATAGACTTGAGATAATTCGCCACGACGAACGCCAGATACTCCCCCTCGGGCATATCAGGCACAGTTGCCTTTTTCCGGTTGATCTGATCGGGGACAGTGGTGATGTCGGTTGCGGCGACCATATCTATGTACTCATGCGTTTCGGGATCGAACAGCAGGAATACAAGGTCGTGTATGGCGTTGTCCTTATCACTACCCTCATCTATACCTCGCGTTATCGGCACCGCGGCGCCCGGGACGTCGATAATGAACGTGGTTTCTCCATTTTTACCAGTCGTGCCTCCGTTGTCGTTAGGGCGGGGCTCCACATCCTTGAAACACGAGGTCACGAGGAGTGCCGCCGAGGCGACGGCCAGCACCCTGCCGAATGATTTCAAAATTCCAGATCTCATATTGTCGTTTTTTATTTTTCCTCTTTGTCGGGGCCGTACACAAGCCCTCGCTTGTGCCCCGCCGCACGGTCAGGCGCAGCGGGGCGGTGTTTGGAGGGAGGGGAGCTTTACCCCTACCCTACTCGATTATTCAGGCCTCACGCAGCGGACGGCGATCGCAAATGTATTGGTGAAGCCCCAAGTGTCGGCTTTAGCTCCAGTTGCAGGGACACGAAAACGGAAACCACTACTGTCACCATTAGCTTGGGATGTATTCGCCCTAAAGGCTATATAATGGCTTCCGCGGCCTTCGGTAGGTTGCTCATAACCCTCCGGCCTGATATATCCCGTACTGGGAAGAGAGAGTGAGAGACCTTCCACTAAAGTGCCGACATTTAAATTTCCATCTCCATTCAATACCATGAACCACCATGTATAACCATAGGGAGTATCCGCTACCGAGAACGAGGAGTTAAGAACACCCTGATGGACGGGGTTGATAAAGGCCTCGTTCTCCTCCCATGTAGGCATGCGCCAACCGCCCACACCCTCGGCTTTGAGCGCGGCCTCCAGCGCATAGAGTTCCTCATCGGTAGTCATGTTCCTGATCTGGTCCGGAGTCATGCCGACCAGACGGCACGGGTCGCCCTTCCCGTCCTGGACATTGGCCAGGTTGTGGTACGAGTCACGAGAAATATTAACGGATACTCCTTCGTCGTAACACGGGGCTTCATAGTTCTTTGTGGGAGGAGCGGCCAATTTCGTGGAATTATAGCGGCGAGAGTTGTTATACTGGAATCCGACCGTCCCGCCGAAAGTGAAATAAAGCAGGTTGTCGCGGGTGAGTGACGGCAACGCAGGATCGCCCCATCGGCCTATTTTCAACGTGCCGCCGTCGCCGGCAACATCGACATAGAGAACGTGGTTCTCACCACCCCATTTCTGGTTGATGACGATCTGTTTGGCAGTCGTGTCCGTGTTCAGCCCGGTGGGGTCGTCGGTCGAATAGAAAGAGATCGTATATTTAGTCGCCTTCGACGCAACCGGAGGATAAAACTCGATGGTCCGATCCCCGAAACCGTCGGAGACTGAGAAATACGCCGCACTTGCCTCCTTCGACAGCAGTGTCCCGTTGTCGATCCTGACCCTCGGATACCAGGCGACTGTCGACTCGACATCGATATCGAGCGGAATGACGGCATTGTACCAAGTCGTCTTGGCCAGGCCGCCGCCGCTGAGTTCGGCAGAGAGCGTCGGCTCAGGCACAGGCACGCAACGGATGGGGTTGCCCACCACCATATCTACAGAGTTCGTACCTCCTACACGCGACTCATTGAAACCCATAACATAGCCACGGGGAGTGTTCTGCTTCGACGGTGTGGACGACCAATAATTGGTGTAAAAACCCATATTATGGTTCTGGCTGTTGTACACTTGCCCGTTGGAGTGGCGGTCGCCCGCGTGATGCAGGAACATCGACCAGTCATCCGTAGCGATACCCGCCGGCAGGCCGGGCCCCGCTTCGCCCCAATCCACAAAGTAGTCTGCCAGAACGGTTGAAGTGAAAGGCGTGCCGCCGTTCCAACCGCCGTTTTCGCCATTGTCGCCATAGCCGACGGGTAGACACCAGCCCTCGCCGACTAAAGTACACGGGTCGCCCAAACCGTTCTCAAGGTCGAGTAGCCATGTCGTTCTATTCGAACTGTACGGAATATTGCCGAACACCCCGTTCACTTCGCGTCTCGCCATGTCGATCGCTTCCTTCTCCGTGGCGGTGCCACGGAAGCCTGCGGGCACCCAGACGATGTCGTCGCTGGAGAACGAACTCTCGTGGCCACCCGCACTGGTCGTGGCGATCAGCGAGCCCCATCTGAAGTATGCGACGTAGACCGTTTCGTCTTCTATCGGGCCGAACTCGTTTTCCGCTCCGAAGTCGACGTGTGAATTCTTGTATTCCTTCGAACCTCCCAAAGTGAGCTTGCCGCTCTCCACGCCGACACCAAGCACTCCCGGCGCGGCCAGATAGCCGCCGCCGGCCTGATAGATGTGGATCTTCTTGGTCATATTGCCGGCTACCACGTCGAACTTCGCCTCCTTGAGCCAATGGGCTGGTGCGGGGTTCGGTTTTACGCGAACCGACACTCCCGTTTTGACCCCCGATTTATCAGGTACTTCCGTCACCTCCGGCGAGGTGATCCAATTGATGGGATAGCGTTCGGCTGCAAATACCGTCCCTGCCTTGTTCTTGTAGGTGCAATATTCGATGTTCTCAATCTTCCACCCGTCGGGATGGTCGGTCTCTATTTCCAGAATGTCCTCCAGCTTATATCCGTCGGCCTTGTCGCTCTCCCAGCTCTTGAAGTCGAAACGCGACTTGTTGACCCTCAGGAAATACTGTCCGTCGAACTCCACGTTCTCGTCCATGCCCTCGTTCCATGGTATCACCTCGACATAGACCGTTGCACCTTGAGGGGTGAGTACGATGCGGTAGTTGTAGATATAGTTCATCACCATCTCGGGCGCGGCCGTGAGGGGTATGATATACGGTTCGCACTCCTCGCTGTTAAGCGTTGCGGAGATTTCGAGCGACAGGTCTTCCACGGCCTGCGGCAGGACGATCAGGTCGCCCGCGGTCGTATTTGTCCCCGTCGCGGTTATCAGCGACCGCATCGTCGCGTCCAGGTTATGGTCGAGGATGTGGTCGGGGCGCTCGCCGCTGCCGTCGGCAACAGTTATGTCGCCCTTAGTGTTGCCCAGCGCCCATGTCGCCGCTACTTCGGTATCATTCGGCACGGTAAGGGTTCCCGACAATGTTGCGCCGACAAGTTTGATGCCCGTCACCCGCAGCTTATCGGCCGCCTCGAAGCCGTCGAGCCTTGCCGAGAACTTCATGCGCGATAGCGCGTGGCGGAACTCCAGTTCCACGGGAGCGTAACCCGACGTCGCACCCTTGCGGGCGTACATCAGGTCGATATGCTTTTCACCGATCGTGGGAACGGTGTAGGGAATGGTCATCGTCGTGCCGTCGGTGGCTACTGTGGGCGTACCCATCCCACCGTTCGCCGCGAAATCGGCGCTTCCCGAGTGGGGATAGTAGGCCAGGAACGACAGGGGGGTATTGGGCCATGTGGCCGTCGGGGTGTAGGTGTAGACAGCCTTCTCACCGTCGTTCGCAGCGCGCGTGACCGACTTGTTATCCAGATCGGTGAACTTCGTTGCCGTGGCCCCGTCGTGGCTCCATGCCCATACGCCGAACGACTTGCCGATCGGGATCAGGCCCTTGTTGGTCTGATTGGGGACATTCTCGATGGGATGCCCGTCCATGGCGCGCGTCTGCGCCTCATACTCTTCCACCTTTTCGGAGAACACCACGGGATTGGCGGGCAGGCCGTCCCCCGGCTTCTCCACCGTCTTGAAGCAGGAGGAGAGAGCAAGCGTCGCCGCAAGTGCCACCCATATAGACTTTCTCATATCTGTTGTTTTTTATTTTTCCTTATTCAACTTGCTCTTCGGCCACGCAGCGGATCATACATCCCGTCGGTCTGCCATGCAGCGTAAACTCCGCGCGATTATTCGGTTCAAACATCGGAAGCAATCGCAGAGAAAAAACCCAATCGGGACCATTTACGGCGGATGACCTGAGTGCATCGAGAGTATGAAACCTGGACTGCAAGTCTCCAGTTAACCAATTGGCCAACCCATTCGCGTCTCGTATGCCTGCCAGAGGCCAAAAAGCCGTTTGTGTCTTGCTTTCATCGAGGTACAGATTAAATCCGTCGACATGATTCGAGGTGCCATTTACTTTATTATTACTATCTCCTGTTATAAATCCGGTGAAAGCCGCCGCCGGAGGAACATGGAAACCGACCGGAGATGGATCGTAAACCGTCTTCTTGACTGAATAGTCTTTAAGTTCAGGATTTAAATATGTAGATAAGTAATCGGTTTGATTTGCATTCCATATATTGATATAGGCAAGGAATGCCCTGATCCTTAAGCCGTCGACACCTTCGACGGGACTGTACCAACAATCCTCGGCGTGATAGAACGTACTCGGGTTCCTGATCCCCATATCCAGGGTACCGGTCGTGGTGCTGTTACCGATCAACTTGAAGGGAACGAATACATAGGGATATTCGCCATACAAGGGCGGTTCCGTGCGTTCGATAATACCGTTCGCCGGCGGCATCGGATCTTTTCGTCCCGGGTGCCAGTAGGGGGCCGTTCCGTAGCGTGGGAAACTTGCAAATCCCTGGGTTACGGTAAACGCTTTCGATATAGGATTGTCGATACCGGTCTGGGTAATGAGGATATCTACCTTACGCTCGGCCTTGCCATAGTGGGACGTACCCCTCGAAGCCCAACCGATGTGGTGCTGCATGAAATGGTACGCAACACCATTCTTATTCACCGCTCGGTCTGTCGCCGGGTTGGCGGCGTTCACTGCCATTTCGGCGGTGATCCAGATATGCCAGCTCCATAATATTGTGCCTTCACTGTCGCGCACGGCCACTACTGCATTACCCTGGGCGATATTCTCCTTGGGAACCCGGAAGTTGAGGAACGCGTTATGTCCGCTTCCGGTGATCGCATCCTCCGCGATGTCGATAACCACCAGGCCCGGAGCATCCATCCATACGACCACCGCGTCATGAGGCTCGGCATGGTCGGAGATATAAGGACTGGTGATATTCTCCTTGGCGTGGTTGACGAAATTTTTGAGAATCAGGCTATGTGGTTTGTTGTTTCCCATGACAACGAGCGACGACGGAGCGTCGGGATCGCCCATATATTTATATGAGTTTTCATTGTCGTATCCGTTTTTGACCGCGTTGCCGTAGACCAGCGGCAGGCGATAATAGCCGGGCTCATTGATGATGTAGCAGTTAGCCGTGTTCTCGATCGCATCGCTCATGCCGTTGGACTGGTTCGACAGGTTCCACGGGGTGGATGCCGAAGTCCCTGCTTTGTCGGAAAGCGACCGCAAATGGATGTTCCATTCGTTCTCCACCACGATCTCGCGTTCTTTGGCCGTCAATTCGATCACGTAATCCTCCATAGTTTCTATGCCGCCGTCGCCCGAAGTTGGGAACGTGAGCCAGTTGGGGGCCTCGTCGTCGAACTCGCCGTCGTCGTCGGTATCATAGCCCGCGACTTCCCATGCGATCGGCGTGCCATCGGTGTAGTAGCTCTCGATGGCGGTTTTTTCTGTGCCTCCGTCGAATTCGAAATGCACATCATACGTCAGAAGCACCGGCTTCGGCGTCTGGTCGATGCAGCGGATGGCAATAGCCTTGCTCTGGATATAGCTCACAGACGGGGCCACATTGTCGCTGGCGAAATCCATTCCGAAGGCTTTAGTAGCGTCTTGCGGCGCGGAAGACCAGTACATGCCTCCGCCGAGAGTGGTAAATAAACCGGTGTCTTCGTTGCGTTGCCCTGCCACGGCGAGGAACATCGACCAGTCGGCGGTACGCGCCCCGGCAGGAATTTCACCCGCTTGGGGAACGAATGTTGCGCCGTTGGACAGTGGCCATGGGGCATCGTGCACCGTGCCGAATGTCCCTCTGTCCCACCATCCGTTTGCCGCGCCGCTGACGGGCATGGCGTATCGTGCGGTGGCCGTTCCCTTGTTGGCGTATGCACACGGGTCGCCCAATCCGAACGACGGTTGGTTCATCGGAAAGTCATTCTGGCTGGCAAAGGGTATCCGGCCCCAGGCGATCCTGCCTTCTTCGCCGGTTTCGGGATTACCGATATTCTTCATCAGCGAGGCGACGTTATAGCTTTTCGGGGCCCAGGCAAGGTTGCCAACATTGAAAAACTCCGAGTCATCGCCGTTGAGGCCGATAAGCGACCCCCATTTGAAATAGGCAACAAAGACCGTATCGCTCGAAATCGGGCCGAATTCTTCCGTGGCATCGTCATCCTTTCCGGCTTCTCTTTTATCTGTGGCCACATCGGTACCTTTGTAGTGGACCGAGCCGACCAAAGTAAGTTCGCCCGTGCGCGCGTTCACACCCAGCACTCCCGGAGGCGCCGGGATACCCTTCTTCGGCAATATGATCCCGCGGTCGGTTATGTCTATGTTATTCTCGCCGCCCCAGTCGATCACCGTGATGTCGGAAAATACGATCTTGTCTTCCAGCACCGTGCCGACCATCTTCAGGAATGTGTTTCGCGGGAACGACCAGGTAGGTTGGTCGTCCTCGTCCTCATACCAGAGCGCGGCGCTTTTGCCTGTGCCCTTAGCCTCGCTGCCGCTGTTGAACAGCTCTATTGTCATGGCGTTGGCTTCCTTGTCGTTGACGGCGCTAAGAATGCGCTCGGGCAACAGGTAGCTGCCTGAAACTATCTTCCGGCCGGTGGGCTCGTCGTCGATGTCCAATTCGTCGCGAACGTCGCACAAAATATCGGCGGCATCGTAATTAAGGTTGTCGTCGCCGTCCGTGTCATGCTCCATATTGTCGTTGCGGGGCAGCAGGTAGGCGGCCCGCGCCGGATCCCAAAGCAGGAATTTCGAGTCGAGGTAATTGACATACTGATCCGCTGTGAGTGTCAGTTCGATATCGATCCTGATCCCCACCCTGTCCAACGCGACTTTCCATATCCCTGTGATATGGCCTGTCGATGGGCTGTCTATCTCATTGTCACCCAACACCTTAACCGCAGGCATGAACGTCACCATCGGTATCAGTTCTGTCGTCTCTTCGATATCCCGGCATATCGGGAACGCGGAAAAGCCGAAGGTCAGCTGACGCAGTTCGGCCATCGTATCGAAATTGTCCTCGTTTGCCAGCAGATTGCCCAAAGCGGGATCTGCGGCATAACCCGACCGCTCGTTGCCGATAAACACGAAGTCGTATGTTCCCGTGAGTATCTCCAACTCCATGTCGTGTGTACCGTCCTCATCGCCGTCGAAGATGCCCTCCGAGAGATCGTCCGGGGTGAAGTTCCATACGAGCCGGCCCGTCCGGCTGTTGTATATCAGCACGCGCAGCGATTTCACTGCACGGTCGAGCACGTCGCCCGGGTGGATATCATCTCCGGCGCGCGTGAGCCCGGGATCCATGGTTATCGTCACGGGCTGTCCCGCCACGCGCCTCTCATCCGGCTTCCCCACGTCGCTCATGCAGGAAACGGCCGTCAGGGCCGTGGCGGCCAGAAGTATCGCTATTCTCGAAATATTTCTCATGACTCCTCTCGATTACAGGTGTATGGGATTCGGCACATAGCCCCAAGCCTTCACTTCCACCTCGGGCTTCAGCGCACCGCCCTCTCCGCCACCGGTGAAAGTGATGATGATATCGTATTCGTAGTGGTCTTCGAGCATCTCCTCAAGTTTGTCTTTCGGATAGGCTCTTTGTATAGTTTCGAGAAGGTCGTCGGTATAGAGCGGATCTTCGGCCTGCGTATCCAAAATATCGAACGAGGTCTTGGTATCGTCGCCGATCTGGAGCAGGATCATCGAAGCGGTGATCTCGTTCTGATTCTCGGCGTTCCGGGCCAACGGGCGCAGGTGCGTATACGTGTTCAGCCCGTCGATGTGCTCTGCGTCGAATGTGTGCTGCGAGTTGCGGTCGGTGACGTCCACCTCGTAAAGCCCCGCGTCGGTCGAAAGGCCGCGGACGATGAAGTTCACCTTGTATGTCTGTGGGCTGATCACGATCGTGTGGCTGTTGTTGCGGTCGGTGAGGATAAGCGCGTTATCGAGCTCGCCATAGTGGCGATGGGGAATATCGGTACTAAGCACGTCGTTCTCAGGGACATTAAAGTTCATCATGAGTTCGCCGCGCGTCCTCCCCTCCAAACTCTCCGGGGCATGCGACGGGGCATAGATCTCCCCGCTGTTAGTCCACGCTACAAAGTGGTAAGTCCCGTCCTGTTCCAGGTTCATCGGCACGAGATAGGCCGCGCCCAAACGGTAGGCCCCGCCCGACCAGTATCCGGCGAAGTTGTCGTCGCTGTCGAAAGCATAGACGGTCACCGATTCTATCTGGTTGTTGTACCATTCGTAATCTGCCGGGCCGCGGCTCCTGCCCCTCTGCTGTTCGAGGTCGGTGATTACCGCCAGCCGTGTGTTATACATCTGGGCTGGTGGGCAGTCGCTGAGGTCTTCCCTCACGTTGCACGCCCCGAGCACGAGCGCCGCACCCGACAGCAAAAGCGGCACGCGTGTCATAATTCCGGTGAAAAATCCTTGTTTCATATCTCTTATTTTTTCGTTTCGATAGTTTCGGTCCTTCGCGGACCAGTGCCCTGCCGCCCACCCAAGGGCGGCAGGACTGTGTTACGATTGTTTAACCGTGATTATTTGCTGAGGATAACGTAGTTGTCCATGTAAGTCCACGGATTGACGGTGATCTCAACCTTCAGATGCGAGGGAAGCGGATCGATCGGATCGTCCTTGCCTTTCTCCTCCGGATTGTTTTCTTTTTCGGTCGGGTCGATCGGTTTTTTAGCATCGTCCTCGGTTCCTGGGTAGCCGGGGAAAGAACCAACGCTGCCGGTAATACCTTCTACGTGGAGGTGGATGAACTCGTTACGGCCGATAATGGCTTTGTTTTCGCTTTCGTGGTTCAACCAAACGAGGAAGTGAACATAGCCCTCCTTGTATTTGAAATAATTAACCGATACGTGTGCAGGCTCGAGAGCTTCGAAAGCATCTGTCAGACAGATGTAGGTCTCACCGAACGGAATGCCGTCTTCGTCTTTCTGCTGAACGACATAGATGTCTGCACCTGCTGCGTTTGCCGCGCCAGTCCATTCAAAGGCGCCTTCACCTTCATTCCATACGGCGGTTTTGGAAACAGTAACCGTGGTAGATACAAATGCATAGGTGGTTGTTCCAACGGTGCTGAGGCCTACACCAGATGTGACCTGCGAATTGTTCTCGCCGATGTAGAACATGTTGTCCAATCCGGTCAGGTTCTCAGCGCGCTCATTTTCGGAATCAAACTGAGTTTTATTCATTTGAATGACAGCCTTGTTGCCGTTAGCGGGAGCTTCCGCATCTTTCAGGTAGCTGTTGTCGAAGCTGTTCAGCGTGCTCTTGGTGTTTGCCTGCTTAACGAGGTAGCTGTCGAGAGCTTCGTTATAGACATTGTAATTCGTTACCGCATAGGTCAACTTTACGCCCGCGGCGAACTCGACTTCTGCGTTAGTATCATCCCTGGGGGTGATGTTTACAGTTTCGGTCGTAGCAACGACTTTAGACACAACGCGGTCTACATTGACGATGACTTCGGTAACGCTCTCCGGTTTTTCAGCGATATACGCTTCCAGAGGAACGATCTGTACCGGCGAGAACATGGTGAAAGCCTCAGCGGTAGCAAGCGTCTTCACGATATCGGTCTCAGCCAAAAAGAGTTTCTCAGTTTCATACTCTTTAGCCTTGTCGGTCGGAACGTTCACGCCGATATAAACGCGGGCGTTCTTCGATGCCTCTACGACGATGTAGCTTCCTTCGTTGAGGGTGTAAACGTTATCTTCCGCCTCATCTCCGTTGATGTCTACCGCCTGAGTGAAATCATCTTCGATAGAACGCGACGTCCAAGCACCGGTTTCAGCTTTGGTACCGTCTGCGTTGAAAACCCAAACGTCGACAGTTGCCACGGCGGTCTCTGAGGGCTCGATAGCATCCTGCTCTGCACGCGATGTGGGTGCGAACGCGGCGTCGGGGAGTGCGATGGTAAGGCCCATGCGCGAACCTGTTACTGGGCCGTTTACGCCGTTTCCGGGTTCGCCCTTCTGGCAGGCGCTCATTCCAAAGGCCAGCATGGCGGCCATTGCAAAAAATGTTAGTTTTTTCATTTGTTAAAAAAGTTTTAATTAAAAATTGGTTGGTAGATTGTTTTTATGTGTTACACTTGTTTTTCTCTATTCCATGTGGCGGGCCAACTCAGCTGCGTTGGCAACGCCCTGCGCTCCGCCGCGCACGAAGTATCCTGCGGCTTTAACCCTGTCGCCTTCGAGCCACGAGAGTACGCCCTTGTTGTTCCAGTAGGCGGTGCCGTGCTCGGCTACCATATCCAGATAGTAGGCGGCCGATGCGGTGTCGCGGCGCAGGAGCGCGCTCGCGGCAGCGTTCATGTTGGCCACGTCGCTGTCTGGGAACAGGCGGGCCGCAGTCTCATAGACCTCGTTGGCCGCGGCGCTGCCCGCACGGTACATATTGGCGACCATATACATCTCGCCGAGCGACAGGTTGTCGGGGCGCGTTCCGAGCATGTCCTGACCCTCCTCTGCCGAGAACGAGGTCAGCGTATAGTGCAGCTGGTACTCGACGCGGCGCAGTTTCGGGAAGATCATCGCCCGCAGGTAGCGGTAGGGCTCCCCGCGCGAGAGGTACAGCAGATTGTCCTCGCGGTCGCCGCCATAGATGTTCTCGCCGCGGATGATCTCGAGCACCCTTTCCTTCTGCGGAACGTTGCCGTCCTGCTCGACCAGCGCCTCGAGACCTACCCAGTCCTCGCCCATCCCCTTGACAGTGATCTGTGCGTCGGACATGCCATAGACGGCGCGAACGAGGTTTTTCAACTCCTGGGCACGGCCCTCGGAAAGCTCGATGTTCTCCTCGAACGACCCTTCCGGAGAGGCGTAACCAATGATCGAGATACCGGTGAGCGTCGCGTCGGGGTTACTACGGATCGACTCGATCATCGCGTGCATTTTCTGGAGCTCGGAGGCGTTGTTCATGTAATCGGCCAGTATCTCCGAGCGCAGGGCTTTGAAGTCGAGATAGGCTTTGCCCGACTCGGTGCGCGTCTTAACCTTCTCCTGGTCGGGAGTAAGGAAACTCGGCGCGAATACCGGATCGTGGATCATTTCGGGCTGCGGTTCCGGCATCGGCTGCGGCTTCGATGGCAACTGCGGCCGCGGTTGGTGTTGGGTTTCCGACTGCGGCTGCGGTTGCGGCTGTGTTTTGGGAACGTAAGTTTGGGTATGTTTAAGGGTAATTATTTCTTTTCTTGCGTTGTTGCTCCTGCTGCCGCCGAGATCGAAGATCAGGCTCAGGCCCAACTTAGTCGGGCCTAAATAGTGCTTCGCCTCGCCGATCGCCGGCTCTGCGTGTGCGCCGTCGGGATGGCGGTCATAGGACATGTACGCATACCCGAGGCCCACGGTAGCCTCCAGCGCCGTACGCTCGCCGATGCTCCAGCGATAGCCATAGCTCACGCCCAGACCGGTCAGCCAACCGTCGACGCGGTTGTTCTTCATGAACCGGGAGAACGGCAGGTGGGCCAGATTATAGCTCCCCAAATGCCCGTGAAGGCCGAAGAAGTGGCCGCTGAACGTTTCGTCGCGCCACATGCGGAACTCGGGCTGCAACAGTACGTGTTTCCATTGCCGTCCGTCCTGCACCGACCATGCGTTAATGCTTAAAGGGATATCGAGCGACGTTCTGTCGCCCGTGCGGAATTCGGCGCCGAGGTTCAACGTTGCCGTGGCGTCGTAGAGCAGGTTCGTTTTAACGTTCCACAGCGTCGACGCCTCTTCGGCCGACTCCGACTGAGCCCATGCAGACATCGGCAATGCCGATAAGACCGCAAAAAGCATCAGTGTAAAGATCTTCATCGTAGACACACTGATCTAAATTAAGTTTGAGTTTCCCTACCCTTTTTTCCCGCACCCTGCCCTAACCTCGACAGGTAGCGGTGGTTGTTTTTTTCACAACCCCGACGTTCGGCCCGGACAATACTTCCCCAAGCCATGCGCCGAATTATCGGCTCAATGGTTCATGCCAACATATCGCTATGCGGCCCGATCACTGAAGTCAAAAAAGTGATACAAGTGTTCGTTGATTCATCCCTACCAAAAGATGTAAATCAGCGGCGAAAGTAAAACATTATTCTGAATTATTCGCAAATGAAGATGAAAAAATAAGGCTAAATACGATTTTTTTTTTGTTTATTTTATATATCGTCATTTTTATTGCATTCATGGTCATTCGCATAGTGATGTTCGTCGGTAAATTTCTGCTGGGTACCGTAAGATTTAACGATGTTGGTTGCGTCAAATTCAGGTTGGCATAGCGGGCAGCGAGCGTCAGCGAGCCGCATATTTGCGCCCGACAGGGAGCGGGGGCTTTTGTGCGTCGGCCCTTGCAGTCCGAGCCGACGCCAAGCCGAATGTCATGCGAGCTTGCTCGCAGATGGCTGAGGCGCGAAGGAGGAAGACGAGCGAAGCGAAGTCAACATTGCCACCCCGGGCGGAGGACTGCTGTCCAACACGCAATTCCCTTTCACACAGTCCTCCGCTGGCTCCGGCCTGAGAACTGACGCACCGTCATTGCGAGCCCGCAGGGCGAAGCAATCCAGAATGCAGGCCTGGATTGCTTCGCCCTGCGGGCTTGCAATGACGAAAAGGTTAGCGATATAAAAAATGGACGGCAAAATGCCGTCCATATTAAATCAATGTCTATTAACGACTACTCCGCGGCCTCTTCTTCTCTGTCTTCGTATATCCAGCTTACGACATTGTAAATGGCATCGGCCTGCTCGGTCTGGTCGTAATGTTCCGCAAGGTCGAGAAGTACTTCCAATATGCTCAACTTGTCCCTCAACTCGACCATCACGCGGTCGGCCTTCGTGCCCCGGAAGCGTATGAAATAGTTGAAATACTCGGTCAGCACGCGGGCGTAATCGTCCAACAGGGCGTTTCCTTTGGTAAATTCCCCGGCCTGATAGTAGCTTTCGATCAGAGGTATGGTCTGCATATAGCTGTGGCGGATCTGCGGGGATGGCATCAGTTCGAGTGCCCTGTCCAGCGTCTCTACGGCCCTCACCGTGTCACCATGTGCCATAAGCGCGTTGGCCGCACGCGAGAATGCATTGCGCATCTGCATGGCGCTGAAGTAGTAGTTGGTAAAATAGTCGGTATATATTTTCGGATCGGCCACGTTGCCATTGCGGAATTTTTCCATCAATAGCGGGTAGATGTATTCTGCATCGACACGTCCTACGAACGGGTTGGCATTGGTTCGCGGAGTACGGATCGGTACCAGACGATATGCAAACCCGTCCAACTGGAGGTAATCCTGCAGCCCGAATGCTTCTATCGTCTGAGGCATCGTAAAATAGATCGGGCGCGCCCAGTCGAAGTTGGCGAGCATATCGAGCATCATCAGTTTGTCCCTGCCGATGCTGTTGCCCGTGATGTCGATCGGAATGCTGTCGACCATCAGGTGGGCATCCTCCGGTTTCACTATTCCGCTTGCAATGGCGTTTTCCTTGTTCACCGGCAGGTAGAGCTTACGGGTGGGGATATAGTCGCCCGAAATGTCATTCGTGTATGTGACCATCGAGCCCTTGTCCGTACGTTTGATAAAGCCCATCAACTCGCGCAGCGAGACGCGCTCGTCGGTCTGCTCGGCCACCAGCAACGACTCGTTGGTTTTCATATACTTCTCCCGCGGCAGACTGAACGGCACCGGATCCGAGTCGTTATACTTGTGCTTCATCTGGTCGATATACCACTCGCCTGCAAGGTAGCTGACATTCATGATCCGCACGTCGGGGCGCACACCCTCCACCTCCTGCTCATACCACAACGGGAATGTGTCGTTGTCTCCGAAGTTGAGGATTATCGAATTGGGCAGGCACGACTGGAGGTAGTTCCACCCTATATCGCGCGTCACATATCGGCCCGAGCGGTCGTGGTCGTCCCAGTTCTGCGCACCGAGCACCACCGGCACCGATGCACACACCGCCACAGCTGCGGCGGCAATGGCAACACCGTCTTTTTTAGCCACTCTTGCCAACCAGTCCTTAACGGCCAGCACGCCCAGACCTATCCATATACAGAAGGCGTAGAACGACCCCGTGTAGACATAATCCCTCTCGCGGGGTTCGCCGGGGGCGGTATTGAAGTAGACAACCAGCGCGATGCCCATCATCACGAACATCCACATCACGATCGTGAAGTTCTTTTTGTCACGTCCCAACTGATAGATCAGCCCGAAAAGCCCCAACAGGAACGGCAGGAAGAAATATGTGTTTCGCGCTTTGTTTTCAGCCATTTCGGAGGGGAGGCCGTCCTGTGGGCCGAGGTAGAGTTCGTCTATGAAGTTTATGCCCGAGAGCCAGTTGCCGTTGACCAAGCCGCCGTCGCCCTGTGTGTCGTTCTGGCGCCCGACGAAGTTCCACATAAAATAGCGCCAGTACATATAGTTGAGCTGGTAGCTGAAAAAGAAACGCAGGTTCTCACCAGTCGTGGGAACGTTTTCCTGAAGCTGCTCACCGTTGTAAAAGCCAGGTCGGCCCTCGACGCCCCACGCCTTATATCCGCGGATCTTCATAGGGTCGGGATTCCATACGCGCGGGAAGAGATATTTGAACTCATCAGGATGTTCATATCCGGTCATGACCGTGCGCTGGTGGTACTTGCCGTCCTCGCCCAGCCATGTGCCCGTACCGGTCGTGGAACTCGATATCGGCGACGAATAGTAGGGGCCGTACAACAGCGGCTTGTCGCCGTACTGCTCCCTCGCAAGCACAGAAGTCAATCCATAGGCGTTGCTCGGGTTGTTGCTGTTCATGGGCGTGTCTGCCTGCGCGCGTATTATCATCGAGGCGTAGGAACCGAAGCCGAGAAGTACGAAAGTTGTGCAAAGCATGATGATATTGCCAAGCACCTTGCCTTTTTTATGCGTGATGTATATTCCGAATGCGCACAACGCGAAAACGATCAGCGCGAAGAACACCAGCCCGCTGTTGACCGGTAGTCCGAACGAGTTGACGAACAACTTGTCGAACCCAGCCCCGACGGCAAAAGTATAAGGTATGATAATGCTGTTTATCGCCACAAGGATCGCCCCCGCGACCAGCATAGCCCCGACGACGCCCTTCCATGTGACTTTCGGGTACTTTTTGAAATAATACACGAAAACTATGGCAGGGATACACAGCAAGTTGAGGATATGCACGCCCGTCGAGAGGCCCATCAGGTAGGCGATCAGGATCAGCCAGCGTGTGGAATGGGGTCGGTCGGCGACCTCCTCCCATTGCAGGATGCACCAGAAGACCAGCGCCGTGAACATCGACGACATCGAGTAGACCTCGCCCTCGACGGCCGAGAACCACTGCGTGTCGGTGAAGCAGTATGCCACCGCGCCTATAAGTCCCGCGCCGAGCGCCGTCCATGTCTGCGACTTGCTCATTTGCTGTCCGTCGCGCTCGTAGATCCTGCGCGCGAGGTGGGTTATAGACCAGCAGAGGAAAAGCACCGTGAACGCCCCGCACAGGGCCGACATCGCGTTGACCATCATTCCCACCTGCGCCGTCGAGGGCGCGAAGATCGTGAAAAAACGCGCGATCATCATGAACAGCGGCGCCCCGGGAGGGTGTCCCACCTCCAGCTTATAGGAGGTCGCGATAAACTCCGCGCAGTCCCACAGGCTTGCCGTGGGCTCTATGGTCAACAGGTAAACGACGGCCGAAATGGCGAACGCCACCCACCCCGTTATACGGTTCCACTTCTTGAAATATCCCATTTCAGTATGATTTTGATCGCAAAAATACAAAAATAATATGAATAATGCTGTTATCTCTAAGTGTGGGGCGAGAGATCTCCTCCTCCATATCATGAGATCTCTCGCTCCACGCTTCGAGATGACCGAACAAGCACAGGAAAATTTGCCCGACCATCGAACGTTTTGCCACCGTTTTGCATCTATATAAACGAAATAATTACAATTAATGTATAATTAATAGACTTTAGACCTATGAAAAAGTTACTCTTTGGGGCGTTAGCCCTATTTCTGGCGGCGTGTTTTGTATCGTGTAAGGACAATGACAACCCCAAGTATTATTACAGCTACGGTACTGTGGTGGAGCCCGACGCAGCAGGCGGCGACCTGCGTATCCGCAAGGACGCCGGCAGATACCTTACCGTCGAGGGCTGGACGGGCGGTCTGGAGACCGGCGACCGCGTGATCGTGGTCTACGAGGTGAAGGGCAAACTGGTCGAAGGCGGCGACAACACCGTGAAACTCGCGAGCATCTACCACGTCCTGACCAAAGACCCGGTGAAGTGGAGCATGCTGGCCGACGACGATGAAGAGAACGGGAAACTTGGCAACGACGGGCTGGTGGATATCAGCGCATGGTTCGGCGGCGAGTATCTGAACGTCGATTTCCGCACTTATTTCGCCCACAACTCCAGTATCAGGCATTTCATCAACCTGACTGCCGACGACGTTGAGTTCGACGGGGAGACCCTGACCGTCAAACTGCGCCACAATGCCTACCGCGAAGTCCCGGGCAACGAATATATTCTTCATTTGGGCGACGGCATGGTTTCGTTCAATCTGGTGAACCTCTTCGAGGATATGGAGATCGACGAGGCCGATTATCCCAAGATAGTCCTCGAATGGGAGCAGTATGACGGCACTTCGACCGCCGCGACCACGACCCGGACGGTCGAGCTCGGCAGGTTCACGCCCTGGGAACAGGAACAGCAGGTCGAACGAGCCGATGTCCTGCGCACCGAGGCGGTTGTGGAGTAACACTGTCCCGACGTCATCCTATTCTGTATAGTTTTTAAAAATATTTAAAAACACACGAAGTGTGTCATCCCGAACGTATGTGAGGGATGACACTTTTTATTTTATCGTTAACACGAAAAGGAAAATTATTCCGTTGTTTAACAGTAGGACAAAAGCCCTATCTTTGCAATTACCTAAATCAATACCCGGCATAATGAACGGAGTGAAAATCCTGTGGGTGGACGACGAGGTCGAACTGCTCAAACCGCACATCCTTTTCCTCAGGGACAAAGGTTACGACGTGGAGACCGTAAACAACGGCTACGACGCCGTGGAGATGGCGCGCACCACCCCCTACGACCTTATCATCCTCGATGAGATGATGCCCGGAATGACGGGACTGGAGACGCTCCCGGCCATTAAGGAAGTGCGCCCGACCACACCCGTGGTGATGGTCACCAAGAGCGAGGAGGAGAATATCATGGACAAGGCCGTGGGTTCGAAGATCGCCGACTATATCATCAAGCCGGTGAACCCCAGTCAGATACTGTTGACGATAAAAAAGAACGTCCACCAACAAAAATTAGTGACTGAGCAGACCACGGCCGACTACCGCGCCGAGTTCGGCCGGATCGCAATGTCGTTCTCCGACGCACGCACGTTCGACGATTGGTGCAACATCTACCGCAAGCTCACCCACTGGGAGATGGACCTCGCCGAGTCGAACGACGAGAGCATACGCGAGATACTCTCCTACCAGAAGAACGAGGCCAACAACGAATTCTCGAAATTCATCCGCAAGAATTACAAGGGCTGGATCAACACTAAGGACGGCGACACTCCAACGATGTCGCACACGCTGATGCGCACCGACATATTCCCCGCCGTCGAACGCCACCGGAAAACGACACTACTGCTGATCGACAACTTCCGTTACGACCAGTGGCGAACGATCAGTCCGATGCTACACAACTGGTTCAACGTCGAGCGCGAGGACTTCTACTGCTCGATCCTGCCCACCGCCACCCAGTATGCCCGGAACGCTATTTTCGCGGGGCTGATGCCTCTGGCAATCGACAAGCTTATGCCCGACCAGTGGCTGAACGACAACGAGGAGGGGGGCAAGAACCTACACGAGGAGGAGTTTCTGCGCCGCCAGATGCAGACGGGAGGCCGGGAGTGGAAAATGACATTCGACAAACTTGTGCGCCCCGAGCAAGGCCGCAAGCTGATAGACAATATAAACCGAGTTTACGACGCCGATTTCTCGGTCATTGTCTACAATTTCCTCGACATCCTATCCCACGCGCGCACCGAGACCGAGATAATCCGCGACCTCACCGAGGACGAGGCGGCGTTCCGTTCGGTCACGCGCTCGTGGTTCGAGTTCTCGGAGCTGTTCACCATCATGCGGATGCTGTCCGAGCGCGGCCACCAGGTGATCGTCACCTCAGACCACGGCACGATCCGCGTCGAGAACCCCGTGAAGGTGGTCGGCGACCGCGAAACCTCGCCCAACCTGCGTTACAAGACCGGCCGCAATCTCCAGTACGACGAGAAAAATGTGTATGTGATAACCAAACCCGAAGAGATACAACTCCCAAAGAGCAATATCACCTCGACATATATTTTCGCCTACAACCGCGATTTTCTGGTATATCCCAACAACTCCAACCAGTTCATCCGCTACTACCGCAATACGTTCCAGCACGGCGGCATCTCGATGGAGGAGATGATCGTACCGCTGATCGTGCTTAGCCCAAAGGGGCAGTAGGACAATTTTGGAATGCGGTGAAGTGTCCGTTACGGCCGCGCTTGGAGCGCGGCCGCAACCATTAACCACTATCTTTGCGTCAGTCAGGCAGTAATTTGCTGACTGTAAGACTGGTATAATACATTCGACAGAGAATAGGCAACGGATAAGTAAGATGTAAAGTGCTCAAACACACTTTGTTTTTCAGACTTTTCAAATAACTCATGTTGCTTTGGTAAAGA
>QMCD01001625.1_pt1 | contig 22810 bp, 17 predicted proteins | sample 1821841 | NCBI WGS metagenome assembly QMCD01 (sample SAMN01991225, study PRJNA193472) | Termite gut metagenome, whole genome shotgun sequencing project. | isolation source: worker | host: Macrotermes natalensis
AATGAATAAAATTTTTGAAACATCACTAATCTATAACTAAAAACATGAAAATACATCACTTTCTATACCCTAAAAATATCCTATCCTGAAATTATTTACTACTACAACTACATTAAACTTAGAAAATTTTAAAAATTGAAAACGATTTTTCTCTATCTACCTATACTCCTTGGAAAAATTATGAGGATTGAAACCCTTTAAGAAACTGCTTTCAAAACTATACAAAACAAAAAAATACCATCTCAATAATTTTATTAACTTTGCACATTCGTTTTTGAAACTTTTCATTTTGAAAAGAATTAACAATATGAACTTTTATATTAAACTTATTTTCTTTTTTGTTTTTTTAGCAAACACTTTCATCTGTACTGCTCAAACTGGTAATATAAAAGGAATAGTTTTCGATCAGGCGACCGGAGAACCTATTGCATTCGCCTCTGTTTTATTGAAAGAAACCACTCGCGGAGCAGTTACCGATGACAATGGTATTTTTTCTATTGATAAAGTTCCGCTAGGAGAATATCAATTACGTATATCTTATCTTGGATATGATTCTTTAATTATTACTGTAACGGTACAAGCAAGGGCATCTTCTTTAAGAAAATATTATTTGGAAAAATCATCCATTGAACTGGAAGGCTTGGAAATTACTGCCGAGAAAATCATTTCCCAAACCGAAACCCGGGTTTCGGTAAGTAATGTTACTCCACAGCAAATCATGAGAATTCCTTCTATAGGCGGGGTTCCCGACCTTGCACAATACATACAAGTTTTACCCGGTGTAGTATTTACCGGAGATCAGGGCGGACAGCTCTATATACGTGGAGGAACACCCATACAAAATAAAGTTTTGCTCGATGGCTTAGTTGTCTATAATCCATTTCATTCTATCGGATTATTTTCGGTCTTTGACACAGATATTATTAAAAATGTACAAGTGTATAGTGCCGGATTTGGTGCGGAATACGGAGGAAGAATATCTTCTATTATGGATGTGAAGACACGCGACGGAAACAAAAAAAGGTTTTCAGGAAAAGTCGATTTGAGCACATTTGCCGGAAAGCTTTTGCTGGAAGGTCCCTTTTTAAAGCAGAGAGAGAATAATTCTACCAGCGTTACATTCCTTCTTTCCTTGAAAGCATCTTATCTGGAACAAACATCCAAATGGCTGTATAAATACGCCAATAAAGACGGTCTCCCATACAATTATTTTGACGGATACGGAAAGATTGCCATTGAAGCTGCCAATGGCAGTAAGGTTAGTTTTTTCGGATTTAGCTTTAATGATAAAGTCTCATATCCTGATATTGCCATCTACGACTGGAATTCATGGGGAGCCGGTGTGTCATTTATGTTCATTCCTTATAATTCCCGAATGATTATTGACGGAACAGTTGCTGTTTCTTCGTATGATATGAGCCTGGATGAAATAACTACTCCGGTAAGAAACAGTTCTATCACAACATTTAATATCGGATTGGATTTTACGTATCTGATGAATAAAAATACATTGGCTTACGGAATAGAAATGCTGGGAACATGGACAGATTATGTGTTTATCAATGAATTTGGAACGGATAAAAGTTTGCCATCCAATTTTAACAGTGAATTGGGGTTATATGCAAAGTATAAATGGACAATCAAAAATTTCATATTGGAACCGAGTTTCCGTTTGCACATTTTTGCTTCTCAAAGTTATGTCTCTCCCGAACCACGTTTAGCAATGAAATACAATATCACCAAAGACTTTCGCTTGAAATTCGCGGGGGGATTATATGCACAAAATATTATGGGAGTAACTTCTGACCAGGATGTAGTTAATTTATTTTATGGATTCCTTACAGTTCCTGAAAATGTATTGGGAGATACTTTAAATGGTAAAATTGTTAAAAACAGTGTGCAAAAAGGTCAACATGCTGTCTTAGGATTGGAATGGGAGCCTGTTAACAGTCTTAGCATTAATATTGAGGGATATGTAAAGAATTTTTCTCAGTTAACAAATATCAATCGTTATCAGGTATTTAATACTGATGATGATTACATTTTAGAAACAGGCATTGCTTACGGAGGAGATATCAGTGCAAAATGGGAATACAAGCAGGTTTATCTTTCCGCTGTTTATTCCTTGAACTTTGTAACACGCGATGACGGGGCTTTTATTTATCGCACACACTTTGACCGTCGTCATAATCTCAATATAATGGCTTCTTATTCCTTTGGGAAACGAAATTGCTGGACAATAGACACCCGCTGGAACTTTGGTTCAGGATTTCCATTTACCAAGACCAGAGGATTCTATCCCCAGTTGGATTATATACAGAATATTGCAGGTGAAATTTATGAATCAAACGAAATTCTTGGTGTTGCACTGGATTCTTTAAACACAGGTCAGCTTCCTGATTATCATCGTTTAGACATAAACATCAAACGCAAATTCTTTATTTCAGAAACATGTATTATAGAAGTAGGTGCAGGTGTTACCAACACATACAATTATCATAATATCTTTTATGTAAATCGTATAACTGCAAAAAAAATATATCAGTTGCCGATTTTGTGGAGTGTGAATGCCAATATTCGTTTTTAAATGACTATGGACTGGAATGACCGGACGCGTTTACTGCTTGGCGATAAGAAACTGACAGTTCTTCAACAGTCGCATGTTCTTATTGTAGGATTGGGGGGTGTAGGTGCTTATGCCGCTGAAATGCTTTGCCGGGCAGGAGTTGGAAAATTGACATTAGTTGATGGTGATACAATTGATACAAGTAATCGTAACAGACAATTGCCTGCTTTAATTTCTACAAAAGGTGAATACAAAACGGATGTTCTAAAAAAACGGTTTTTAGATATTAATCCGGAAATACAATTGACACTTGTTAATGAATTTATCTGCGATGAACGTATTGAAGCAATTGTATCTATGGCGAAATACGATTATATTGTGGATGCCATTGACAGCATTTCTCCAAAAACCTTTTTGTTGGTGGAAGCTGTCAAGCAAAACATTCCAATAGTTAGCGCAATGGGAGCAGGAGGAAAAACAGATCCATCCAAAATACAGCTTGCCGATATTTCCAAAACACACCAATGCCCATTAGCTGCCTGTATTCGGAAACGATTGAAGAAACTCGGAATACAAACAGGCATTCAAGCTGTCTTTTCTACGGAGAAAAATAAAGAAGAAGCAACACGGGAAGACTTTGACTCGAAGTACAAACGCACAACTTGCGGCACTATTTCCTATATGCCGGCTTTATTTGGATGCTGGTGTGCATCGGCATGCATTGATACACTTACACGATAAGATTTGTGAATTTGGTTAATAGTTTATCGCTTAAGGGTGAAATGGCAAATTGGTGAAAAAGTAAAACAAATAGTTTCACGAAGTAACACAAAGTATTTGACAAGAGGTTCGACCAAAACTATAGTACAAATAAGCATTAAAATATTTCTACTATTAATCCCGAACTCACATTATTAAGCCTCTTCAAAAGTATAGATTATCTTCTTTTGGGGGATTGCTTCACTGCATTTCTAATGGCTATATAAACAACATATTACGTTATTGCTGTAAAAATAATTTAATGCACTTTTTATTTGTTTATAAAAAAATAATGTTTATATTTGCAAAATAAATTAATTTATTGAAAATGAAAGCTGATTTTTGCAAGCGAATAGCAATAAGCCTTGTTTCTACAAAGGAGAACTGCATTGTGATGCCTTTTTGCTGTGTGTTGCTTTTTGACAAAAATGCTGCAAAACATATAGATTTGCTTCCATTTCAACATGAAAAGATTCCTTTCTCTAATTTATCCCGCTTTATCTGGTGGCTAATGAAAAATAAACTAGTAAAACTTAGCCCTGTCATGGAATAGCTGTGGCAGGGAGGAAAGTATAATAAAATCATTAATTTAAAAATCATATTGTTATGAATAAAAGAATAAAATATCTTCTATTTGCTTGTTTAGTGTTTATATTTACTAATATACAAGCTCAAAATATACGTCTTACGTTTTCTTCTTGGCTTAATTGCGACTGGTATGCTTTGGATAGCGTGGTAGTAACCAATATGACCCAAGGCGAATATTCCACTACTCTGTATTATCCCGATACTGTATTGGAATTAATTAAAGATGTAGGAATTATAGATTTTTCTTCCGGCAAAAGTATGGACTTACTAACTTATCCCAATCCCTTTTCCGGTACAACACAACTATCTTTTAGTTTAATGCAAGCCGGTAATACTACACTTACATTGTATGACCTCTTGGGTAAGAAAATTACACAATACAAACAACATTTAGATGTTGGGAAACATTATTTTACTTTAGAGTCCTGTCCTAAAGGTTATTATCTCTTAAACATAAATACATCGCAAGTTTCTGTTTCTTCCAAACTATTATGCCATGGGGACAATAGCTTTTCTACACCTGTTATACATTATTCCGGTATAGAGGAACTAAAAATTGAAAAAAACCGAAAATTATACGATCCTGATTTCCCATTTTTAGTAGGAGATGAACTACGAATACAAACATTCATTACCATTGTAGATACTTTGTTGTCTAATACCTATTATCATAAGGTACATGCAGTAGAAGATACCAATTTCAATATTGAAATATTTACAGGAGAGGCTTATGATACAATTCCTATAAATGTGATAGATACAATTTATACGTATAGCTTTCCCTCACCTCACTTAAAATGTTATTTTGAGAATATACCTTTTCGAGAAGTAATGTTGATTAATACACAAGAAGCATTGGATGATTTGTTTTCCTGCTCGGATACGATTACTTCTCCTGAAGTTGATTTTGAAACACAATCAGTATTGATAGCAAGAGGGTATTTATCAAGTTTTCCTGTTATTTCTTTTTCTAATATATTTGCTACGAAATGTACAGATAAATATGTATTGAAAATAGATGTGTGGTTAGGGGCTTCTATGATGTCTGGAAATTGGTATCTATTGATGATTATAGATTATAAAATACCCGATAATGAAATTATTTATTTAGAAGAAAACGAATATCATTATTAAAATTAATAGTCATGAAAAAAAGTAGTATGTTTTGGATTATAGCAATCCTAATTCCTTTTTCAGGAATAGCACAAGAAAAAGAAATAGATCTATTCTATTATTACAAAGGAGAAAAGTTATATTTGGATATTAATACGCAAAAAGCGTTGCTTATATCTAATAATAAAAGTAGCGTTGCCTTAGAGGCAAAAAATTTGATAAAAAGTCAACATATAGATAATCTTGTTTCTTATACAGGATACCAAGAGGTTTATTTTAAGAATACAGGTTCATTTACCCGATCATCGCATTTGGAAATAATCAATGAGATGAATGCTAATTTAACGGATTATCGAATAGAACCATATCTTATGATGGAAGAAGACAATCAAATTCGTTTATCCAATTATTTTTATGTAAAGTTAAAACAATTGTCCGATTCCGTACTGCTGCGTCAAAAAGCAATAGAAATGAATGTGGATATAGTCTCACAAAATCAATACATGCCATTATGGTTTGTACTAAAAAACAATGAACAATCGGTACTAGATAGGCTTACTGTTATGAATGCTTTTTATGAGTGCGGCATGTTTGACGTTTCCGAACCTGATCTGATTCCTAGTAAAATGGATTTATCTTGTGCCAATGACCCCCTGTTTGGAGAACAATGGAATTTAAACAATACTGGTCAATTTGGAGCAACAATAGGCATTGACATTAAAGCCTGCCATGCATGGGAGTTGTCTAAAGGAAGAAATACGGTTATTTCAATCGTAGATGGAGGCATTTTTAACCGCCATCCGGATTTACGGGGCAATATCTATCCTATAGCTTATGATACATATAGAAATGTAGTAGAAGATTCTTCAATGGAAATTACTTATTATACTAATTATTACGACTCTCATGGAACAACTGTAGCTGGAGTTGCAGGAGCGAAACAAAATGAAATAGGCGTGAGCGGTGTTGCTCCAGAATGTCAATTAATGTCTGTTGCAATACCTGATGTTAATGCAATTACATGGGAAACACATGCTATACTATGTGCAAATGGCATTCACTTTGCATGGCAGAATGGTGCCGATGTCATTAATAATTCTTGGACATCTATCCAATCACAAGTATTAGAAGATGCCATAGATTCTGCCCTTATACGAGGACGACAGGGTTCCGGATGTATTGTTATTTTTGCAGCCGGTAATTCTGAAAGTTCTACCGTATTATATCCTGCACGTTTACCCAGAGTTATTGCTGTTAACGGGATAAGTCCAAGAGGGATACGGGGAGATAATGTTCCATATAGAGACTTTGTTCAGCCTACTAACTATGGAAATGATCTGGATATAACAGCTCCATGCGTTTCTGTTCCCACGACTATTAATCCGGGCTTTAATGACGATTATTATACTTTATCAAATGGGTCTTCATTGGCAGCTCCTCAAGTATCCGGAACAGTTGCACTTATGCTTTCTGTCAATCCAAATCTCACACAACAGCAAGTACGTTCTATTTTGGAATCCACCTGTACTAAATTAGCCAATTATACTTTTACAAATAATCCAAATCACCCAAATAGTTCCTGGAATGCCGAAGTTGGGCATGGACTTTTAAACTCCCATGCAGCTGTTTTTCAAGCATTATTTTACGATAAAGAAATTATCGGTCCTACCATAATTACATCAAATCACGAATACAATTTAAGCGATCGAAGCTATCCTGATTCCGTTGCTTTCTCATGGACAAGCAGCAGTAATATCCGAATAGTTTGTGAGGAGTCCGGACAGAGAGTTGTTGTACATGGGCTTTCTTTAGGGATAGATATGGGTTGGATACGCTTAACTGTTTCACATAAAGGAGAATCCAAAACATTTTCAAAAAATATTATTGTAATAGGGAATCAATCGGCACAAACGATTACCAGCGATATTACCTGGCAATATGCGTCGCCTCATATTCTTACCAATAATGTTACCATAGAAAATGGGGGCAGGCTTACCATAAATTCATCTCAGATACAATGTGCTCCTGATGTTAAATTTATTGTAAAACCCGGAGGAAGACTTATATTAAATGCCTGCACATTAACTAATCTATCCACTTGTGGGAAAATTTTATGGCAAGGTATAGAAGTATGGGGGAACCCATCTTTGGAACAAAATGTAACCAATCAAGGCGTATTACAAATGACTGGGAGTCTTATACAAAATGCTGTTTGTGGAATATATGTTGGATGTCCATCTACAACAGGATCTTATGGAGGTGCTTGTGGAGGAGGTCTTATATTGGCACAAAATAGTTATTTTTATAACAATCTCAAATCGGTTGAATTCTGTCCTTATGAAGCTTCTGGATCTTCGTCATACACTCCACCAAACAGAAGCAATTTTACTAATTGTAATTTCGTCACGTTCGCTGATCCATGGGATGATGATATTGATTCTGCTTTTTTTATAGTTAAGGCAAATACTGCAATAGTACGTTTATATGGTGTCCGTGGAGTACGATTTGGCGGATGCAGTTTTGCAAATTACAAGGGCGGACATAACGTATCAGATTGTGGAATAGGTATTTATGCCAACAATGCGAGCGTTACCATAGAAGGAACCGGTTTTAGCTATCCTAATCTATTTATTCCAAGTCAGTACAACTATTTTGCCGGTTTTGGAAGGGCTATTGTGATTAAAGATGCAGGCACAAGGGCTTCTTCAATTAAATTTACCAATTTTATTGGAAATTATGTTGGCATTTACGCCAGTCTTGTTGATAAATTAACTATTGAATCATCTATAATAAGACCTATAACACAGAGGAATCCACCTCTTGCATATGCACATGGTGTTTATCTGGAATATTGTGATGGATATACTATTGAAAATAATCAATTTATAGGAGATGGAAATAACGGTACAGGGTTACGTATTGATAATTCAGGAGAAGGAAATAATTATGTTCAAATCAATACTTTCTCCGATTTATGTCTGGCTACCCTTGCTTCAGGAATAAATGGAATAGTCACTATTCCAAATTATACGGGATTACTCTATAAATGCAATAAGTTTTCTAATAATGCTGAAGATATACGTATAGATGAGGAAAGTAAAGTTAAATTTCAACATACTTATAATAATTTGGCAACAGGAAATATATTTGAAAATTCTACCGTGGCTGTTCGTAATGCAGGTGCTCCCGGTTTTGGTCTCGGTTATTATTACAATCATTATTATAATAACACACAACCAAATCATCGTCCTACAGGCTATGTTTCCAACCCTTCCGGTTATATTCATTTAGTAGGAAGAGGTGAACATTCTTGTAAGGGAATAGGATACATGGGAGAGAACTATTACCTGATAGCGGAGTATCCTATTTGGGATATTCTTGAAAACAATTATTTAGAAATTACCAATACATTGGAGAAAACAAAAAATGCATATTTTGAAAAGTATGGAAATAAAGAAATAAACTGGGAACAGTTATTGGAAAGCGGGAACGATCCATCGGATTTTCCTCAGGCAAAATTATGTATGGAAATAGCAGGACTTGGGGATCAAATTCAAGAAATTTGTAATAATGCTTTTGCAATTTTAAATAAAGCAGAAACTTTTGACCGAAAAATCTATAATATTTGGTTAAGAAGGGAAAATAAATTAAGTTCTGATTATTTGCTTGCGAAAAGTTATGTGGAAATATCCGATTGGGAAAAAGCTGAAGAAGTTTTGAAAGGAATACCTGAACGGTTTCCATATTATAATCAAGAAGTGCATCAGAGTAATATTACTTGTTTAAAATATCAATATGAATTAAACAATAATAATACATTAAAAACTTCCCAATACGAAGTTGAAAGCAAAGAAATGGAATTTAACTCATATAGAGGTTCTTCTTATCCTGCATTGGCAGCATTATTAGAGCGTGTAACTGGAGAGATAATCTGTCTTGATTTGGATAATAAATGTGATGTTGTTTTTACTGATGCTGGTAAAGGGGTGCAAAAAATCATAGGAAAGGATAATCCAGTTATTCAAGATGGAATAAATAATGATCTTATTTCGGTGAATATACATCCTAACCCTGCCAATAATACCGTGTTTATTTCCTTAGACAAAATGCCGGAAACATCAGTCAATTATCAATTGTACGATATTCAGGGGAAAGAATTGCAAAACGGGAATTTCAGCAGAAGCAGGAACTGGATATTGCTTCTTTAAGCAAAGGAATCTATTTTATTTCTGTAAGCGTGGAAAACCAATCTAAAATTACTAAGAAAGTTGTGAAGGAATAAAGTGATTGCTTCGTTACTACCAAGAATATTTTGACATTGAACGCTTCCGTATTTATTTGCTTAAAATACGGAAGCGTTTTTTATTTTTAATGTAAGTTCGGAGTTTATTTATTTGATTAATAGAAGTTACGCAAGTTATAATAGTAAATGAGGGAATAAGGAAATGAGTAAAACAAATAGTTTCACGAAGTAACAAAGTATTTGACAAAAGGTTCGACCAAATCAACAAATAAGCAACATCAATAAATAATCTAATAAGCAGTGAGCCCCGAACTCACACTATAACTAATCTATATTCTATTGTAATAAATCTATATGCCGTTACAAGATACCAATATTCCATTATAAGATATACATATATTGATGTAACTAACTAATATGCTACTGAAAGATATTAATGTGTCAGAGAAAGATGCTATTGTGTCATGTGAAGATATTAATGTGTCAGAGAAAGATGCTATTGTGTCATGTGAAGATACTAATGTGTCGGAGAAAGATGTCATTGTGTCAGGCGAAGATGCTATTGCGTCAGAGAAACATGCTAATGTGCCACTGAAAGATGCTAATGTGTCAGAGAAAGATGTCATTGTGTCAGGCGAAGATGCTAATGTGTCGGAGAAAGATGCTATTGTGTCAGGTGAAGATGCAGTTCGGTTAGAAAAGATAATCTTTATTTCACATTAAATTTATAATATCCCACCATAAAATATAAAAATAAATAAAAAGTAATTATTTTTTTAGAAAAAATGATTACTTTTGCATTGTTAATTAACAATAAAAAAAAGAATTAGTATGAATGACAAACAAAATGCCAAACTGAACATGGCTCAACGAGTTTTAGAAACAATGACACGTTATCAAGCAGTTTACAGTAAGATTGCTCCAATAGCTGAAGCCGTAAGTATGCTGAATAAAAGTATTTCAAATATTCGCGAGGCACAAAAAGAACAGGGTTCTGTAAATATTCCCGCCTCAACACTGCAAAAGCGTGAGATAGAATCCCAAATGATACAGCTTTGCGTAAAAATAGCAAATGTACTCTATGTAATCGGATTCTCTACCGATAATAAGGACCTTATTACCTTGCATGGATTGAGTGAAAACAACTTTTACCGCCTCAATGATAACTCTTCCCTTGCCCTTGCCGGTAATATACTGGATTTTTCAAAAAAATATGTTGATCAACTTAAAGAGTATGGAATTACAGAGACCGAAAGCTCAGCATTATCAAAAGCAATCGACAAGTTTAAATCTTTAATTGCCAAACCTATGGATACAATCGGCGAACGCAAACAAAAAACTACTAATCTTGCACAGCTATTCGCCGCCCTCGACAGCCTTTTTTATGACAAGCTCGACAAATTAATGGTATTGTTCAAGCAATCCGAACCGGAATTTTATGGAGAGTACCGTACGGCACGAAATATTATCCTCAGTGTAAAGCATAAGAAAAAGGAAGACACCGGAACAGCAGATGCCGGCGAATAAGGTAAAGCGGTGAAACGGTACAATGGTAAAATGATATAGAAGTTAAGAAGTTAGAAAAGTATTACTATACATTCTCTTATCCACTTTTCTATTCATTTACTTATTCACCATTAACTTCTTTTAAGCAAATAACCAAATCTACAAATAAGCATTAACAAGAAAAAACGGAGAAGCCGAAAGCCGTAAGTGGAGGCATAATTAAAAACATTTAAAACTTTTTATGGAAGTAACAAGCACACAAAACACAGGTCAAGAGCAGAGCTACCGTCTTCAATTTTTTGGAAAAGGCTCTGAATTTTTCTCTATTATTATTATAAACTGGCTTTTGACGCTCATTACACTGGGATTTTATTATCCGTGGGCAAGAGCCAAACGCCTTAAGTATACCTTCGGACAAACTGCTCTCAACGACGAACGCTTTAATTTTGCAGGAACAGGCAAGGAAATGTTTCGCGGATTTATTAAGGTAATTTTATTCTACATTGCTGTAATGGGAATTTATATACTGATTGGTGTCATCATCAAGTTACCCGTAGTTGCAGCCTTATTTCTGCTGGTAGCCCTCTTTGCTATTTACCCGCTTGCCATTCACGGTTCATTCCGCTATAGAATGTCACGCACCTCATATCGCGGCATACGTTTCGGTTATCGTGGTAACAGAACGGAATTTGTCAAAAACTTTATCAAATGGACTTTGCTCACCATTGTTACATTCGGTATTTATGGCGGATGGATGGCGATGAACATACGTCGTTATACGCACCAAAACATTCGTTACGGGAATATGGAATTTTCCAATAACTGCAATGGAACGGACTGGTTTGTGCTTAACTTAAAAGGATATTTGCTTACGTTGATTACATTAGGGATTTACAGTTTCTGGTGGCAGAGAGATATTTTCAATTACTACATAGACAATATGAGTATGCAGAAAGATGAACAGAAAATTCAATGCCACTCCACAGCAACGGGCGGCGGATTCTTCAAGCTCCTTGTTGGAAATCTATTTCTTGTTATTTTCACATTAGGTTTCGGGACAGCATGGGCAGAAATGCGTACACAGCGTTTCATTTGGAATAATATCAAAATGGAAGGCAATATTAACCTTGATGAAATTCATCAAACAGAAGAAGAATATACCGATGCCTTCGGCGAAGATGCAATGGATTTCTTTGAAATAGATTTGGCTTAAAATGTATCGCATCGACGCAAAATATTTTGATGGGCAGTCGTCAGTCCCACATCAAATTACAGTTTTGTTTAACGAACAATTTAACGAACTCCGTTTGCAGTACGCAGACGGAAGTTCGTTTATTTGGGGTGCATACGATTTGCATTTTGAACAATATGGCGATTGCCTGGAAATACGCAACAGTCAATTTTCGGGTGCGCTCTTACAAATCAAAGATGAAGGCTTTTCAAAAAGCTTTTTAGATGCGATGAAGTGGAAAAACAAAGTAGATGTACATCATCGAATCTTAACTATCGGTTTTCCAAAAATTGTCGGCATAGCTGCTGCAATGTTTGCCTTACTCATTCTGGCATATTTTTATCTTTTACCGCCAATAGCCGAAAAATCGGTAATACTGTTGCCCGAAAGCTTCGACACCTATCTTGGAAACACATTTACGAGTACATTTTTTGAAGAGAACACGGTTGATTCCACAAAAACCGCTTATTTGGAAGAATTTGCGGCACAAATAAATTTTGAAAACACAAAACCGTTAAAATTTTCCGTAGTAAAATCTAATGAAGTCAACGCTTTTGCCCTGCCTAACGGACAAATTGTAGTTTATAGCGGGATTTTAGACAAAATGCAGAATCCGAGCGAGCTGGCGGCTTTGCTTGCGCATGAAGCAGCACATGTAAATCATCGTCATTCGGTTAAAATGCTATGTCGAAATCTCGCCGGATACCTGCTCATTTCGCTTATTTTTAGTGATGTTAACGGAATTATGGCAGTACTGGCAGATAATGCTCAGCAACTTCACTCTCTTTCGTATTCTCGAAAATTTGAGAATGAATCCGATGAACAGGGATTAAAGATTTTAATGGATAATCACATTGACCCCAATGGAATGGTACAGTTATTTGACTTACTGGAAAAAGAAGAAAAGATTGCTATTCCGAAAATTATAAGTACACATCCGCTGACAAAAGAACGCAAGGCAAGCATGCAGGAAACAATAGAAAAATCGACATATCATTTAATCTCCAACAATGATTTAGAGTCGATTTTTAGGCAAATGCAACAGGAAAAAGATAGAGACTAACGTGAGTTTAGGGTTTCATCCAATGGTATAATGGAGAGTAAGAAGTAAACATCTAATTTATCACTTTACCATTTCACCTTTCTAACTTCTTTCTTAATTAAATAAATAAACCCCGAACTCACGTTAAAATAATATTTATATTTGCAAAATGAAATCCATCCTAAGAATAGGCACAAATGGGTTTTTAATAAAAATAAAAAATTTACAGTAATAATCATTAAAATAAGCGAGCATGAAGAAAATTATTTTTTTAGCAGTATTGGTATGGATAAGCATATCCGGTTATTCTCAAACCTGGACAGCAGGGACAGGAAAATTGTATTCGAGTCCTCCTATAACAACGAAGATCGGAATAGGTACAAGTATTCCTGAGGCAGGTTTACATATTTATAGTCATACAGAATATACTGATGCAGCCATATTGGCATCAACTCCTATGGCACATAATCATTTGATTGTTCGTAATGAAGCAACGGTACCTGTAAATTGTGTAGTATTTAGTTTTCAACATGCCTTCCAAAATAGTCGAAACAATGGTTATATAAATTTTCACCGTGGAGCAACTTCCTCAGGTGGTTTTTTGTCTTTTGGTACATTTGGAATAGAACGTATGAGAATTAATACGGACGGAAATGTAGGTATAGGAACTACTACCCCCCAAAGCAAATTGGATGTAAACGGATCAATATATTCAAAAGCACAAACTATAGAACATAATACTGATTCTGATTTTCAATATGCCATGTTTGTTTCTGTAAACAGAGAATATACAAAAGCTATTGGCGTACGAAATACTCAACTTGGAGAAGTATTTGCAGTATTGGGCAATGGGGTTACCTATACACGGAAATTATACGCCGAAACAATAGAAGTACGCTCTGATGCAATAGGAACATGCTGGTATGACCATGTTTTTGCTCCTGATTATAAATTACGCTCATTAAAAGAATTGGAATTGTTTGTGAAAGAAAACCGTCACCTGCCTGATATTCCATCCGAAGAAGAAGTAAAAGAAAATGGAATTGATGTATTTAAAATGAATGCATTATTAGTAAAAAAAGTGGAGGAACTTACGCTATATATTATTGAACTTGAAAAAAGAATTTCCGAAATAGAAAGCAAAAAAGGAGATAAATAATGAAAACAATAATTTTTACAACAACAATTATATTATTATGTGTATCTTGTACTGTAACAAAACAGACAAAGTCAGATTATACTTTAGCACAACAAGACAGTGAAGTTAACACGTCAATAAATCCATCAACAGGGCAAGCAATACAAACAGCAAGTGTGCAAGAAAGTAAAACAAAGAAAGTAACTGTTTCTACGGCTACGGAAAAGATGCAGGAAAAATCAAATTATCATACACCTGATAAAAAGGCTATATTGGAAAAGTTAAGGTTAGAAATGATTCCTCAAACAAAAAATAAAGATTATAATCCTTATAAGTATGCGAGAGAAGAATTTATCCTATCTTGTTTGGAGGTGAGAATAAGTTATGAAACTACTGATTACTGTGAGAATGGAAAAAAGTTAATAGAAAAGTTTTATGAGATTAACTTAACAGCAAGCGATAAAGAAAAATGTGAATTTATTAGTGATATTTCTCTTCATCAATGTCAAGAGACTTATGAATTTTTAGAAACTCAAATCAAAAATAATTCTTCCGAAAAAGTCCGTTGTGATGCCATTGTTCTTCTTGCATGGTCGTTGAATCTTGATTACCTGCCTTGCATATTGGAATATGCAAAAAGAGACTCCCTTACCATACAGGAAAAATTAGCTTTAGGAGGGGCATTTATGATTTATGGTGTTTATACAACTAATTCTGAATTAAAAGAAGAATCAATTAAATTTTTAGATGCAGTATGTTATGATCCTTCATTAGATATTTATGCTCATTGTGATGCATGTTATTTAAAATTAGGTGGAAAAGCTGCCATAAATTTTTATACTTTATGGTTTGAGCAACAAGAGAAATTTAAAAAATTATCAGCAGCTGTTGCTTTGGCACAACTAGGAGAATACGATAAAACATTTCCTATATTTGAAGAAGCTATTAGTAATGGAACCGGAATCAATGCCGCTCTATATGGTTTGGCTGCTATTGGCACAGAAGAAGCATTTCAATTAATTAGAGAACAAACTCAAAATAAAAATGAAATGATTGCAAAAACAGCAAAACGGATTCTTCAATATATTGATATAAAAAGGAGGGATAAATGAAAAGAACAATAGTAATAATAGTTGGATTTATTTTAATTGCAGGCATTAAGGTAATTGCTCAAACATATAATCCTAATAAAGCCGCAGAATATGCTCGAAGATGGTGCAATGGTAGAAATACCAATCCGGCTGATGCTGATAAATGGGGTGGTCCTTATATAGATTATAGTCTTCCTTATAATGGAGGAAGGGACTGCGCCGCTTTTGTATCACAATGTTTACTATACGGAGGATTGGATTTAAGTAAAGGGACGAATGGCAATGGAGCTTATGTAAAGCCAGCAGATGGTGTTATTGCTGGTGCAAAAGAACTTGTTGAACATTTAATTAAATATCAAGAGGCAGACACATTAATGATAGATGTTAATAATCAACATTTATGGGCAGAGTTAGGAGATCCTGCATTTTTATTAAATGCTCATGGAGATATCACAACAACTTACCATTCGTATATATGCAGCGAAAAAGATCAATCAGGGATAGGACTTTTTAGTGCCCATACTCACGATGTGTGTGGTACAACTCCCCGTGGTGATCCTAAAATTCATTTCCATATCAAATCTTCTACTCCTGCTCATTGTACAAACTGCGTACCAGACGGAGATGAGACAGGTGTTGATTGCGGTGGCAGTTGTCCGCCCTGCCAGCATGCAAAAAATGCGGTTAATTATAATTATAACACATCATCCTTGCCAAGCGAGACTCGTGCATTTGAATCTATTACTGCCGGTAATGCAGATGTAAGGGTTACACCAGGACAAGATGTAACTTTTATTACAGCGGGAACAGTTACTTTAAAACCCGGTTTTGTAGCTCAGCCCGGTTCAAACTTCAAAGTACAAAAAACAGCAACAAGAAAAGCTGTTGGTGCAGATTGTGAAGAGTTTTGTGATCCTTTTAGACCTAATCGAGTATGTTTGGATGTTCCACCAAATAATAATTATTATGGATGGTATAATGTAGCTAATGCATCTTCTATCACTATAACAATATACCAATCTTGTAACGGAAGGATAGATCCAATACATACAAAAACTATTGATATAGAAAGCGACGGATATCAAGCTCTTTGGGATTTAACAGCAGGAGTAAGCAGAAGTTCAAAATGTATTCAAGATGTTTTTTGGTATGCAGCTACAGTTACTTGCTGTAAAGGCATAAGACATCCCTCAAGCGGCTTTTACGAAGGCTCTATAAGCATAATGAATTGTTTAAAATCATTATCGTCAGATTCCATAGATATTACCATTCAAGAGCCAATAATTCAAGATGATGTTTCACCAAACAATGAATATACAATTCATCCCAACCCCAACACCGGTTCCTTCACTATTCAAACCGACAATTTTGATAATATAAATCAAATACAGGTAATTAATCCGTTAGGACAAATAATTTATACAGTACAGAATCCTACAGATAATAATATCACCCTTCCAATCGGAGCAAAGGGAACCTATTTTGTACGAATAACTACAGAAACAGAAAGTATTACCAGGAAAATCCTGGTAGAATAACGTGAGTTCGGGATCAATGGTTGAAGGGTGAAACATTTAAACATTTCACCCTTCAACTTTATAACTTCCTGTAATTTCATTTAACTTGTGTAACTTCTAAATAAACCCCGAACTCACATTATGCAACTCGCATTATTCAAACATCCATTCTTCAAAGTAATGATAACAGGCAAAATAGGCAATAGCAAAAATAAATGTAACCAATAATATTCCTCTGCCCGTTTTATCGAATTTGAGTTTTACCAAATAATGCCGCATGGTAAAGAGGTTGGCAAAGACAGAAACGAGTATCACGCTCGAAAGTTTAATCAGGTAATCTTTTCCTTGCGGTGCAAAAAAAGATGAAATAGCAAATAGTAATCCAAAACAAACAACAGGCAAAAAAACACCCAATACAATGCCTAAGCCCATCGAATCTTTATATAATATATTCTTCATTTTTGAATATCTTAAAATTTAAAATCCCACTTTTTCAGTTCCCCTACCATAGCATGGTCTGTCCAATCCACTCGTATTGGATGGACGGAAACATAATTATGTTTTACTGCCCACTGATCGGTATCTCTCCCCTTATCGACTTCATGCAGATGACCATTCATCCAAAAGTAAGGGATATTGGCAGGATCGCTTCTGCGCTCCAATTCCTCATACCAATAATTCAATGCCTGACGGGTAACCTTAATGCCTTTTATTTCTTCAGCCGGAATATTGGGTATGTTTACATTCAGGCAAGTATGTTTTGGAAGACCTTTTTGCATCACCTCCCCAATAATTTTTTCTATGGGTGCGAATGCAGATTTAAAATCATAGCTTGATTCATAGTTCGCAACAGAAAATGCAATTGATGGAATTCCACTCAAACAGGCTTCAACTGCACCGGCAACCGTTGCAGAATATATTACACTCACCGAAGTATTCGATCCATGGTTAATACCGGAAAGAAGAAGGTCTATTTTCTCATCTTTCAATAAATATCGTTGTGCCAACTTTACCGCATCGGCAGTAGTTCCGTTTGTTTTATAAATTTCCAAATCGGGAGAATTATAAATTCTTCGCAATCGCAAAGGATTGACAAAAGTCACTGCATGGCTCATGCCTGACCGTCCTGAAGCAGGACCAATCATAACTACCCGTCCAAACTTGCGGGCTATCTCCCCTAAAGCACGGATTCCTTTGGAATCTATACCATCGTCATTGGTTACAAGAATAAGCGGCTTTTTATTTTCCGGTTCTTTTATCTTTTTCTTAGCCATAATAATAATATTGTTTTTATAATAAAGGTTTCAATTTGGCATAATTCAGCAACATGGTTTTTTCTCCAAGCTGATCAAAATATATGATGACCTTATTTTCATCTCCAATCACATCCCGAATTGTCCCCAATCCAAACTTGGCATGAAAAACACGCATCCCTTCCGAAAGTTGAGAAGGCTGCGTAACAATTTCTCCGAGATTTAAATCAGGATCAATTTCCACATTGGGAACAGAAGCTGTTTTTTGCATTAAAGGCTTATGATATAAAGGTTTTTTTTGAAAATTAGGCGTTGCAGTCTCAGATGAATAGGATGTCGGATTATATGTTGCTTTCCGTTCTTGCTGAACCTGCGGACGGGCAACATCCAATACACTGACATCAATTTCATGTAGAAATGGACTGGGTTGAGCAAAACTGTACGAGCCGAAAACCCGTCTCCTTTGAGCAAACGATAATGTAAGAGACTGCTCTGCACGTGTTATTGCTACATAAAACAACCTTCTTTCTTCCTCTAAATCATCTTGATTTTCAATCAGGTAAAATGGAAGTATGTTTTCTTCCAAACCGACGATATATGCATAAGGAAATTCCAAGCCTTTGGCGGCATGAATTGTCATCAACTTTATCTTATCCTTATCGTCTTTCTCATCTTGATCGGCATCAGTATAAAGGGCAACTTCACTTAAAAAGTGATCCAATGAAGGAAAAATTTCTTCGTTCAATTCTTCCCCTGTTTCTGTATCAATACGGCGTTCTGCCGGACGGTCAACGAATGCTTGCATGGCATTAAACAATTCCCCTAAGTTTTCGTAACGTTCTTTTTCTTCCGTCTGTTCTCGCAAATCACGTGAAATCCCACTGTTATCTGCAATATGCTTACCCAACTCGAAAGCGTTTTTCTTATATAAATCAGCTTGATAGCTTTTTATCTTTGTAACGAAATTTGCAATACCCATTGAAGTAGAAACACTGACTTTTAAACCATACAATTGTGGCTCTTCCATTACATTCCACATGCCGGTATTGTTTTCTGAGGCAGCAACAATAATTTTCTCAATTGTTGTCGCACCTATTCCGCGTTGAGGATAATTGATGATTCGACGCAAAGCCTCTTCATCTTTCGGATTGATTGTTACACGGAAATAAGCAAGGATGTCCTTAATTTCTTTTCTGTTATAAAAAGACATTCCGCCATAAATACGGTAAGGCAGTCCTTCTCTTCGTAAAACTTCCTCAAAAGGACGTGATTGAGCATTGGTGCGATATAAAATAGTGAAATCCTTATTGCTTCCATTCTCTTTCTTTTTCTTTTCCACAATGGAACGTACTACAGCAACAGCTTCTTCCGTATCATCAATAGCTTGAATCACTTTGATTTTCTCTCCCGATTGATTGGCTGTCCAGATAATCTTTGGAATCTGTTTTTTATTATTTTGAATAATGGAATTGGCTGCCTGAATAATATTTTTAGTCGAGCGATAATTTTGCTCTAATTTGAATACCTGATAACTTGGATAGTCATCTTTAAAATTCAATATGTTACTGATATTTGCCCCGCGAAAAGAATAAATACTTTGTGCATCATCTCCCACTACACAAATATTTTCATGTGCTGCTGCTAATTTTTTGATTATTTGATATTGAACATAATTCGTATCTTGATATTCATCTACCAGAATATATCTGAACTTATGCTGATATTTATATAGCAAATCAGGAAAATCACGCAAAAGGACATACATATTTACCAGCAAATCGTCAAAATCCATTGCGTCGAATTGTTTTAAGCGATGATTGTAAGTACGGTAAATATTTCCCAATTCGGGAACTCTTTTCATCTGGTCTTCTTCTGTAATTAAATGATTATTACAATATTCTTCAGGAGAAATAAGGCTTGATTTTGCAGAAGAAATTTTAGCCGCTATCATTCCCGATTTATAAACGTTTACATCCAGATTCCTTTCTTTAATAATATTCTTTATCAGACTTTTGCTGTCATTACTATCGTAAATAGTATAATTTTGTGTAAAACCCAGCCATTCGGATTCTATGCGTAATATTTTACTGAATACCGAATGAAATGTTCCCATCCATACGTTGCGTCCTGCCGTATTACCCAATAAAACCATAATACGTTCTTTCATTTCCAAGGCTGCTTTGTTGGTAAAAGTCAAGCTGAGAATACTGAACGGATTGATTCCTTGAGCAATCATATAGGCAATGCGATAGGTCAAAACGCGCGTTTTCCCCGAACCTGCTCCGGCAATAACCATGGAAGGTCCCTCCATACATTCAACGGCTTGCCGCTGATCTTCATTTAATTCTTCTAATAAATTGTGCACTTGTTGTTTTTACAAATTATGCTGATTTGAAAAATAGATAATAAACGTCAATGTGCAAAGATACATTTTTCGTTGTTTGGAAAAATAACGCTTTGTAAACAATATTATTCTTTATATGTTTTAATTTATCTTACAACTATTAGCTTCTAAGAAGGTGGTAGTTGTAATAGAATGCTCCGTGCGGACACAAGAAGGATATGAAAATATCAAATCCGGACGCAAGAATACTAAGTCTGGACATGAAAATACTCAGTCAGGGAAGGAAAAACTCTAATCTCCTTTATTAAATGAAGTTACAGAAAGCTATAAAGTTAAAGGTTGAAAATTGAAACATTGCACCTTTCTACCATTTCACCTTTCTAACTTCTCATTCCCTCATTTACGTATTAACCCTTGTATCATTGATCCCGAATTCACGTTATTTAATGTTTGTGAACGATGGATGAGAAGATCGTTCTTTTTCTTTCTTTATCTTCGGGTACGACTTTTGCTTTCATGAGATAGTTTTTAAATACAAGGAAAAGGGTCATAACGAGAATAAAAGATATGATTCCACTCATAAAAAACCCGTATGGTTTTCCCAGCGAATCCATTTCCCAACCGGCAATGGTGTTTCCCAGCGGAGTACTTCCGGTAACAACCAATACGTAAATGCTCATCACCCGGCTACGGTAATTGTCATTAATGTTGAGTTGTATTCGTGTGTTGGCGCGGTTGAGAAAGCACAGCGACAGGAATCCGAGCAGCACCAAAAGAACAGAGATAACAATGAAAGAGTGTATAAAGATCAGCGTAATCATTTGCAATGTTCCGATAGCCAGGGCTGTTGTCACCAGGAAATGCTTGCTGCGAATGTCTTTCCCTACACTACCCATAAACAGTGCTCCACAAAGAGAACCAATACCGAAGAGTGACATCAGGGTGCTGTAAGTGTGCTCGTTGCCCAAAAGCACATCTTTGGCAAGGACAGGAAGAATTACATTGTAGTTCATGGAAAATATACAAACAACCATCGTAATCAGGAATGTGGGTAGTATTTTTTCGTTTTTCACTGTGTAAAGCACTCCTTCTTTGATTTCTGCCAGCATCCTTGTTTCTGTATCTCTCTTTAGCGGCTTACCTGCCACACTAATAAGTATAATGCCATACAATACAGGTATAAAACTAAGCCCGTTGATAAGGAAACATTGGGCGATTCCCAGATATTTCATGATAATGCCGGCTATCAGCGGACCAATAATACGTGCCAGATTAAATGTAGTGGAATTAAGGGAAATGGCATTGGGTAAATCATCCTTGCCTACCAGTTCCACAAAATAGGACTGGCGGGTAGGCTGTTCTACGCTCATGGCTATACCTGCGACTAATGCCAGAAGAGCGAATACCCAATAGCTTGTAACTCCCTGCCAAACCAAAACAGCAAGCGCCAGCGACTGAACCATGAAAACAATTTGCGTGATAAGCAGGATTTTCTTTTTCGGGAAACGTTCGATAAACACACCGGCAAAAAGCGTCAACAGTAATACCGGTCCAAATTCAAAAACGCCCATCAAACCCAGTAAAAATGGCGAACCACTAATTTGATACACATACCAGCTTAAAGCAGTTACCTGAATCATTCCGCCTATGGTAGAGATGGCTTGACCCATCCAAAAGTTCCGGTAATCTCTGTGGTATAGTGCGGAAAATGTTTTCTTAAAAATTGTCTCTATTGTCATTGCTGTAAAATATATTTCGTGGATTAACAAAATCCATATAACCGAGAATATTCATTTTTCCTATTTAAATACTCCTTATACAAGGAGTTTAATGGAAATCGGTATTCGTTCAACAATATTTTGATTTTCGTCAATACTGGATTCTTTTTTGATTTTGAGAACTTTGAAATATTCAAATTGGAATTTTAAAATTGCATTCTGTATACCAAAGATCTGATTCTTTCACAAAATCTGTTGAATCGTTTTGCCTTTGTTGGGATTATCCAATTATAAATTGTATCCTCTTCAAAATCCCTTAAAGACAACTATATTTTGCCATTAAGCAATCAAAGCAATTACATGAAATATGTAATTGCTTTGATTATTGGTCGGGATAGCAAGATTCGAACTTGCGACCTCCTGCTCCCAAAGCAGGCGCGATAACCGGACTACGCTATATCCCGATAAAATGAGAATGCAAAAGTACACTTTTTTTGGATACATAAAAAAAATTGGAGGAAATAAAATCATTTTTCACTTATTTGCATTTTAGTAATGTCTATGTATTTTCATAAATTCCAGCTTTGAAATAACGTTTTTTAATATAAAACTGATTTAAACTTTTAACAAGATTAATGCAAATGCTAAATAATGCCAATTCATCCATGCTTCATCTAATTTATCGAATCGTATTAAAAGCG
>QMCD01000713.1_pt1 | contig 22786 bp, 18 predicted proteins | sample 1821841 | NCBI WGS metagenome assembly QMCD01 (sample SAMN01991225, study PRJNA193472) | Termite gut metagenome, whole genome shotgun sequencing project. | isolation source: worker | host: Macrotermes natalensis
TGGTAGGTAAAACAAATACCTATTAATCATAACTCTAAGGAATTCTTTCTGCCTACCACCTCCCCCCTTGCGGGGTACTCCTCCTCCCGGGAGGAGGAGAATAGAGATACTACTGATAATCAACGCTAATCAACGACTGATTCGCATTACTAATATACTTCTATATTCAACAATATAAATAACATGCGATACTTCAGTAGAGTAATATCAACCTGTATTATTCATAATGCAGGTTAGAGGAAAATCCGGAGTTGTCAGTTTATCACTTTGTCACTTTGTATTTTTAGTTGGCTGAGAATGCGTTATTTCCGCCCGAAGGTAAGGCTGGTTGGAAATACGCGAGTGGAAAGTAGTTAAGTGTCAGACTGATAGAGTGATATCGAAATACTTACATTTATTATAGAATAAAATATCTCCTGAAAAGTCAGATATAAGGGAAAAACCGGACGGGATAAGTCAACTATTTATAGGTAACAAGTCGACTACTTATAGGTAACAAGCGATCTACTTATAGGTAACAAGCGATCTACTTACAAGTAGTTAGTGTTCTACTTATAGATAATTAGTGTTTCATCCCTAAGCAACAGGCTCTTTCTGCATAAACAGCTTGTAAATATGCAATAATGTGCATAAATAGTGCATCATTATTCTTTGTTTATTCATCAAGTATTCTAAAAGATGAATTTATAAATCAAGGCGTGTTACGAAAAGCGGAATAATGCTATCATAATGAATGCAAATGACTATTATTTATTATCATTTAGATGTTTTCGCAAATTCTCAGCCTGCATTATTTATCGTAGTAGTCAGTAGTTAGTAGTTAGTAGTGGTTACTAACTACTAACTACTAACTTACTACTCCCCCGTCCCTTGTCTATACAAGAAATTTTAGAACGTGCTTTTAGGAACTCTCACTGAAAACACCTACATTTGTGCATCTTAATTAAAAGAACGAATGAAACGAACACTGATATGTATGTATGCGTTGGCTGCCATGACGCTGACCGCTGTGGCCCAACCGCGTTTCTCATCCAATATAGAGACCTGCAACCTCGGGCAGATAGAATGGAAACGTCCTGTTACCGTGCAGTATGTTATTACGAATACGGGCGATAAACCACTGATACTCAACAATGTAGAACCTTCCTGTGCCTGTTCCGTAGCACAATGGACTGAAACGCCCATAGCGCCCGGAGAGAAGGGTACAGTTACGGTAGAGTTCGATGCGGAAGCATTGGGGCATTTTGATAAGTCGGTTACCATATATAATAATGCGCAGCCCAACCTGGCTTACCTGTATTTTACGGGTGAGGTGATAAAAGAAGTGAAAGATTTTACGAAACCCTATCCCTACCTTATCGGTCAGATACGCATAGATAAGAATGAACTGGACTTTCCTGATACGCATCGTGGAGAGAAACCGGTTATACGGATAGGTGTTGTAAACCTGTCAGGCCGTTCTTATGAGCCGGTACTGATGCACCTGCCTTCTTATCTGGATATGAAGGTAGAACCAAATGTACTTCAGGAAGGAGAAAAAGGACTTATCACTTTGACACTGAACACTGAGAAACTGAATGACTTGGGATTAACGCAGGCTTCCGTCTACCTGTCGCGCTTCACCGGCGATAAGGTGAGCGATGAAAATGAAATTCCGCTTTCCGCCATCCTTCTACCTGACTTTTCCGAACTCTCTGATGCCGGCAAGGCGAATGCTCCTGTTGTCCGCCTCTCCGAAACAGATATTGATTTAAGTGTAATACCGGCAAACAAAAACCGGATTCAACATGATATACAACTTACCAATGCCGGGCGTTCGCCGTTGCATATAAGTAAGTTGCAGGTATTTAATCCTGCCGTGGGAGTGAATCTTAAAAAGAGTGTGCTGCGACCCGGTGAGACTACCCGCCTGCGGGTGACTGTAGATAAGAAATCAATTGTCAGGAAGAAGCGTCATCTGCGGATTCTGATGATTACAAATGACCCGGTGCAGCCGAAAGTGGAAATAAACATTAAAGCGGAATAATAGATAAGCGATTCAAAAGTTTAAGTCTACTATCCTCCATCCGTAGCTGACACAGATTCCGCGGATTTAATAAAAAACTAATCTGTGTTATCTGCGGAATCTGCGGATGAAAAATATCTTTTTGATAGTGTACTTTACTTTATAACACAGCCTCCCGGAGGAGTGAGTAGCCTGCTAAACAACTAATAAACCAGAATTAAATTATGGAACATCCGGAGAATAATAAAGAATATAAAGGATTAGTGGTCAATGCCGGCATTGAACAACCTTCGTCCGTCAATCCCTATCGTCGCCCGAAATCCAAGAAACGTGAGCTTTCCGTGGCGGAGTTTGTGGAAGGTATTGTAAAGGGAGATGTTACAGTTCTGAGCCAGGCGGTGACTCTGGTGGAAAGTGTGAAGCCCGAACATCAGGCAGTGGCACAGGAAGTCATTGAGAAGTGTCTGCCTTATTCGGGCAACTCTGTCCGCGTAGGCATCAGTGGTGTGCCGGGAGCGGGGAAGAGTACTTCTATTGATGTTTTCGGTCTGCATGTGTTGGAGAAATACGCCGGTAAACTGGCAGTACTTGCCATCGACCCCAGCAGTGAGCGCAGCAAAGGCAGCATCCTGGGCGATAAGACGCGTATGGAGAAGCTCTCTGTTCATCCCGATTCCTTCATTCGTCCCAGTCCATCAGCAGGTTCGCTGGGGGGAGTGGCGCGCAAGACGCGTGAGACGATTATTCTTTGCGAAGCGGCAGGCTTCGATAAGATATTTGTGGAGACAGTAGGCGTGGGGCAGAGCGAGACGGCTGTACATTCGATGGTCGATTTCTTCCTGCTTATCCAATTGGCAGGCACGGGCGATGAGTTGCAAGGCATCAAGCGTGGCATCATGGAGATGGCGGACGGTATCGTTATCAACAAGGCGGACGGTGACAATGTGGACCGTGCCAAGTTGGCTGCAACACAATTCCGCAATGCCTTGCATCTGTTTCCTGCACCCGATTCGGGATGGACTCCGCAAGTGATGACTTATTCCGGTTTCTATAACCTGGGAGTGAAGGAAATCTGGAATATGGTTTACGAGTACATTGCCTTTGTGAAGGAGAACGGTTACTTTGACTATCGCCGCAACGAGCAAAGCAAATACTGGATGTACGAAAGCATCAACGAACGCCTGCGCGACAGCTTCTATCATAATCCGGCTATAGAGGCGATGCTGACGGACAAGGAACTGCAAGTGCTGCAAGGTAAACTGACTTCTTTTGTAGCGGCAAAGGGGCTGCTTGATACGTATTTTGAAGAAATGAAGAAATAAGTAAACCAGAGATTATCACGTATATTTGTTTCTGATTAAAAGTAAGAACTATGGAACAACAAGCTAATTACATCCAGCGTATCGAGATACATGGATTGTGGGATCGGTATGACATTGCTTGGGATTTGCGTCCCGACGTGAATATTCTTTCCGGTATCAACGGAGTAGGAAAGACTACTATTCTCAATCGTTCCGTTCATTATCTGGAAGAGCTTTCGGGTGAGATAAAGAACGGAGAGATAGAGGGCGTACGAATTACCTTCGACCGTCCCGATGCTACTTACATTCCTTACGACGTGATCCGTAGTTACGACCGTCCGCTGATAATGGGAGACTTCACCGCACGTATGGCCGACCCGCACGTGAAGTCCGAACTCGACTGGCAACTCTACCTCTTGCAACGCCGCTACCTCGACTATCAGGTCAACATTGGCAACAAGATGATTGAACTCCTCTCCGGTGATGAGCAGCAACGCGCTCAAGCGGCTTCACTTTCGATACCTAAGCGGAAGTTCCAGGATATGATGGATCAACTCTTCAACTATACGCGCAAGACGATAGACCGCCGCAGCAACGAAATCATCTTCTATCAGGACGGCGAACGCCTCTTGCCCTACAAGCTCTCGTCCGGTGAGAAGCAGATGCTTATCATACTACTCACCGTGCTGGTGCGCGATGATACTCACTGTGTGCTCTTCATGGACGAGCCGGAAGCTTCGTTGCACATCGAGTGGCAACAGAAGCTCATCAGCATGATACGAGAACTGAACCCCAACGTGCAACTGATACTCACCACTCATTCCCCTGCCGTCATTATGGAAGGCTGGTTGGATGCGGTGACGGAGGTGAGTGATATATCCACGGTAGTTAGTGATTAGGGGTTAGTGATTAGTGATGAGCAGGCTGCGCTGTCATGCCGCATGGTGCTAATCCCTAATCACTCACCGCTAATCACTCACCGCTAATCACTCACCGCTAATCCCTAATCGCTTACCGCTAATTGCTTACTGCTAATCCCTAATCCCTAATCCCTAATCACTAATCCCTAATCACTAATCCCTAACCCCTCACCTCCGTGGCTACTTCTTTAAAACATAATCTTACTTCCGCCTATTTCGACGCTGCCAATAAACTCTATCCCAAGAAAGCCCGGCGACGCATTGTGGCTTACGTGGAAAGTTACGACGATGTAGCCTTCTGGCGCTCGTTACTGACTGAGTTTGAGACAGATGAGTATTACTTTCAGGTGATGTTACCCTCCGCCACTTCTCTTGCCAAGGGCAAGAAGATGGTACTGATGAACACGTTGAACACAGCCGAACTGGGTAAGAGCCTGATAGCCTGTGTAGATAGCGATTACGATTTTCTGTTGCAGGGCAAAACGAATGTATCCCGTAAGATAAACCGCAATCCCTATATATTCCAGACGTATGCTTACGCTATCGAGAACTTCCATTGTTATGCGGAGAGTTTGCATGAAGTCTGCGTACAGTCCACGCTGAACGACCGCAAACTGATAGACTTCCCCGTCTTCCTGAAGCAATATTCACAGATTATTTATCCACTCTTTCTGTGGAATATCTGGTTCTACCGCCGGCATGATACATATACTTTTCCAATGTACGACTTCAATACCTGCACCCATCTGAAAGATGTCAATGTCTACCATCCTGAACGGATGCTGGAACACGTGCAACATGCTGTGTCAAAGAAGCTCTCTGAGTTGCGCGGACGTTTTCCTCAGAATATCGAACTTGTGGATAATCTGGGTACGGAACTGGAAAAGCTGGGGCTGACCCCTGATACTACTTACCTTTATATACAGGGACACCACCTGATGGACAGTGTTGTGATAAAACTTCTTAATCCGGTTTGTACCGTGCTACGTCGCGAACGTGAACAGGAAATTAGACGTCTCGCCGCTCATAACGAACAGTATCACAACGAACTGACCAGTTACGAGAATAGTTTGACGAATGTAAACCTGATGTTGAAAAAGAATAGCGGATACAGGAATCTTTATCTGTATCAGTGGTTGAAAGAGGACGTAAGGAGGTTTTTGGAGAAAGAGAAGTGAAACAGAACTGCTTAACTCCTGATTTGTGTTATTTGTAAATAACGTTAAAAGAGCAAATACCCTGTATGTCTTAACATATAAAGTATTAACTTTGAAGAGTTAATTTTAAGGTTTCTTGTGAAGGGATGATAATGTCTTCCCAACAGGAGCGTACAATCAAAATAAAACTATCTTTTATTATGAAACACTTATTTCGTATGGCTGTTTTGTGTAGCCTTTTGTTCAGTTGTACAGATGAATTTACGGAGTTTTCCGAATTGAGCCGTGTCTCTCCTGAAGATTCGGAGATGGTCAGGATTTCCAAAGGCTTTCTGGAGGAAAATCGTAATGTTCTCTCTCTTCCCGTACTTGGGACTTCTTCGAGTGCCGGAATGTCTCGAACCCGTAGCTTACATTCTCTAAACTACTCCCCTCAAGCTGCGCCACTTTGGGGAAAAGCTATGGTCAAGCAACATGACGGTGTTGAAAATTTGTTTGTTCCCTTGACAAGACATGAAGAACTCCATTCCGTGGTAAGACTTCGTCAAGGCAACGATGTGAAATACCAATTCTCCAACACCAGTTCCAAATTGCTGGTTCGAAAACGGGGAGAGCAAGTCATGGCACATGTATTAACGTATATGCCCGACAGTCGGTATATAAGCAAACACCCTTCCCTGCTTGATACCTTGGGAATGGACTTCCGGGGTACGGACTATACAGGATTGCTGCTTGTATCTTCGCTGGGCGGAACGGTGTATCACGGGTATGTATATAAGGATGGAAACATAACACATCGCATTGCACCTGCCGCGCATGTCCATCATGATGACGGAGATGAAAACGGGCATGTATGCGATCACTCCCATGCCGATAATTCGGATTCCCATGTCGCTATGGAACTATTCAGCCCCGTCAAAGCGACAAGGGGAATTGGGGATAATTTTGATCTGCCGGGTACTGTGTGTAGTATCTGCGGAAAGTGGGTTGACGACTGTTCCTGTTGGACATGCGAAGGTTACTATATCTATTGCGATAGTTGCGGCATGCTCATGGGTTTTTGTATATGTTCTTCTCCCAACTTTTGTCCTCTTTGTGGGAAAGAGCCTTGTGTATGCTGGGATAATGGTCTCAAGTATTGTTTCGTATGTGGTTGCTCACCCTGCCAATGCTTTGGTGGTGAAGGGGATGATAAACCGGATGAAGGTGGAGGTGAAAGTGGTGGTGAAGGTGGTTCGAACGGGGATCAATCTTCCACTACAAATAATCCGGCAACGGAATTGTTCTACCAGTCGCCGTACAATGCAGAGTTGTGGGAAGAGGTAAACGAACTGCTTAAAGATATAATGGATGACTGCATGGGTGAATCCTTGTATACAGAGTTGTTGAGAAAAAACGGCAGGTTAAGCCTTGTTATTGACGAGAACCGGGGATATTCTTCTTTCGTAAATAATACTATTACATTGGGAGAAGTGGAAAGTGGGCAGTTGTTTCAGGAACTCTGGCATGCTTACCAGTACACGGGTGAGAGTGATGCTTCTTGGAATAAATCGTTTATTAACCAGGAAATAGAGGCGAACTATGCCATGTATCTTTATTTGAGTAAACAGGAAGGATATGAGGGGAGTAAGTGGGAAAGGGATTGGGCAGGAGCAGCACGGCTTGATGCAGTTGCAGGTTTAAAAATTTATTTGGATTCTAAGGGCAATCTGCTTCCGGATAAGACTAATACAGAATTGGATTTTGTCGTAAGTTCTGTCGCCTCTTTTTTTGAGTCGAGCCTCGGTTATGATGATCCCAATATCTATAAGTATGACTGGGAAAGGACAGGTTTGGATAATTTTAAAAATTTACGTGAATTAACTATAAATTGTATATGATGAAAATAATTAATTTTACTAGCTTATTAATTATAAATATCTTGTGTTGTGTTGAGTTATCGGCGCAGACTAACTATTATACCACTACAAAAACACTCTATCAGAGTGGATACACTTATCAGTGTGATGTGGTACAGGAAAGTAAAAAAGTGACATTGTATAACAAGGCGAATAACCTGACTTATACGGAACAAGTGTATAAAGCTACTGGTAAATTACCGCCATTGTTTGGTAATCCGCCTGATGTGGAAGATGACAATTGGACGCGACAGAAATGTAAACAGATAGTAAATAGTGCCTTTTCCGTTACTGAAAGACAAAGAGTGAATGGGCGTGTGTTTGGAATATTCATGTATATAAGTCCAGAAACCGGGAGGGTGATTGAAGTGAGATTTACTTTCACGAGTACGGATCCTTTCGCAACAATTCCCGTATCTGTATATCGCAAGATTGAAATGGATCTGAAAACTAATATCTGGTTTACACCTACAGCAGACGGAAAGAAACTGAATTATATTTGCCGGTTCTGGTATCAAGAAATCACTGCTCCATAAAGGGGTTTGTTATTCCCGATAGTCACTAAACTGTTGGGAATAACATTAAATTGTATCTATGAGGATAAAAGGTTTTATCGGTTTATTGCTTATATGCATCTTGTATTGTGTTGAATTATCAGCACAGACTAACTATTATACCACTACAAAAACACTCTATCAGAGTGGATACACTTATCAGTGTGACGTGGTACAGGAGAGTAAAAAAGTGACATTGTATAACAAGGTGAATAGCTTGACTTATACGGAACAAATGTATAAGGCTACCGGAAAATTACCGCCATTGCTTGGTAATCCGCCTGATGTGGTAGACGACAACTGGACACGCCAGAAATGTAAACAGATAGTAAACAGTGCTTTCTCCGCTACTGAACGACAAAGGGTGAATGGACGGGACTTTGGAATATTCATGTATATAAGTCCGGAAACAGGAAAAGTGATTGAAGTAAGATTTACTTTTACGAGTACGGGTAATCCTTTCGCAACAATTCCTGTATCTGTGTATCGTAAGATTGAAACGGATCTAAAAAATAATATATGGTTCACACCTACAGCAGACGGAAAGAAACTGAATTATATTTGTAGATTCTGGAGACAAGAAATCACCACCCCATAAAGAAACTCGTCATTTCCGATTATCACCAAGTTGTCGGGAGTGATATCAAATATCTATGAAACAAAGAACTTTATCAGTTTCGATACATTTATCAGATTATGAATACAGAACATAATATATACCAATTACACAAGATTGTCTTATTGTTGCCCGTGCTGTTGAGCATCCTGCTCCCAATGATGTGCGCTTACTATGAGTCAAGAGAATATAATGCAGCAGGTATATGTTTGTCTGTATATGTAGTCATACTGATTTATGCAATAACTTCGGCAAAGATAGTTTCCGTTTCTTCTACAGATATAGCCGTATTAGCTTTTTCGGTATATGTTTTACTTGATGACTACATCCGGATGAGAATAGCTGGAAGCTACTTGTTGGAAATAGGCCTCTTGCTGACAGCATATTTGGTTGGTAGATGGTGGGGTAGCGTTCAGGGAGGTTTCCGATTGTTTTTATATGGAATGATTCTGTCTGGTACTGTGCAATCGGTAATGGCAATCTTTCAATGCTTCGGTCTGCTTTTTTATAACCATCCGGCGTTTCCTGTGATAGGTAGTTTCTTCAATCCGGGAATGCTGGGCGGTTATGTATGTATTTCTCTTATTTCTGCTGCAGGACTGCTGCTGTATGCCCCACCACGGAATTTTTGCCTGAAACTTTTTTTGTATGTCTGTATCCTGTTGACCGGTATAGTCTGTATTTTGTCCGAATCAAGAGCTGCATGTGTTGCCGCTTTTGTTGCATTATTTTTTATAATAACATATAAATTGAGAATCAGACGGCTGTTCAAAGTAGCCGGTTTCATTGTCGCGCTGAGTTTGCTGGCTGTTCCTGTTTACATGTACAAACAAAAATCGGCTGACTCCAGATTGCTCATTTGGAAGGTTTGCTCGGAGTTGATATGCGAAAGTCCCCTGACAGGACACGGTGCAGATGCCGTAAAAAGAAACTACATGCCCCAATTAGCCGACTATTTGTCTCATTCTAATGGCTTGACAGACAAAATATTGGCCGCCGATAATACCTACGCGTTCAATGAGATAGTAAGGATAATGTGTGAATATGGATTGATAGGCATTATACTGTTGTGCATTATCTTGTATACATTGACAAAAGGCGTCAGGAATGAAGCGTGGAAAATCGGAAGTTTTTTATTACTTGGATATGGCATATTTTCTTTGTTCTCGTATCCGCGGGATTGCATGCCGCTTTTACTGTGGTTCCCTTTTTTGATAGGCATGTTGTCTGATAGGAAATTGTATTCCATAAAAGTGAATGTCAGGTTGAAAGTATTTTTTTTCCTGATTATTGCCGTATGTGCTGTTATCTCTGTCCGGCAATGGTATTATTACAGAAAACTGGATACCGCCTTGGTTGACTATTGTTGGAGAGGCACACATGGTGATTATTTGCAGAACGAGTATCCTTGTTTTGCCAAGCGAACAGATTTTGTCCTGAAATACGCACAAATCCTTTTAATGAAAGAAGAATCTAAAATAGCTATACCGGTTTTGGAACAAGCTACCCGGCTGTGTCCTACTACCGAGATTTATTGTAAATTAGGATTATTATACCAGCAGGCAGCTAATTGGGAGCAATCCGAACAACGTATCAGATATGCCGCTACCATGGTTCCCACTTATATTACACCGAAGTTTCTTCTTTTTAGACTTTATCTGCAAAGTGAACAGAAAAACAAAGCAGACAGTATTGCTCCGGAGATAATAGGTATGAAAGTGAAAATTGAGAACAAGGAGGTGAAACGCATGAAAGCGGAAGTACAAGACTACTTTAATAAATAAGCCGAAACTCCGCCCATACCGGCAGATGGTCACTATAGCCTGCCTGATACTTCATTCCGTAGAAAGTGCGGAAAGGTTGCTTTTCGCCGTATTTCTTGTCTTCTGCCAATAAGAAAGGCGGGCGGAAAATATCGGCTTCGCCTTCACTGGTATAGAGATTGGCGGAGGGTTGGAGGAGCGTGCCTGATACAATGATATGATCCAGCAATCCCCATTCTCCCTGATATTTGTAGCTGCCGAATTTCTTTTGTGTGGCGGCTTTACGGGCAAGTAAATGATAAAGACGCCGCGGTTGCAGGGCGCTTTTATCCTGAGGTGGCGCTTCTGCCGCCAGAATTTCTCGGATGGATTTGTTGCCGGGATAATCATTGAAATCTCCCATAATAAGAATCCGAGGGCGGAGACGTTGATGATAAACGCTGTCCGCCGCTGTTTTTAGTCGTTGGGCGGCAAGTAGACGGTAAGGCTCGCTTTCTTTGGCGCCGCTCGACCGGGATGGAAGATGAACGACAAATATATCCAAAGTATCTTTATCCAACAGTAAACCGGAAACATGGAGTATATCCCTTGTGGGATAAAAAGTCTTTTTGCCTGTTGTGCGGGGAATAGGGATACCCTGATGGGAAAGCAGTTTGAATAAACTTCGTTGGTAAAGCAGAGCTACATCTATTCCGCGTTCGTCGGGAGAATCGGTCATCACATAGCGGTATCCGGCTTCTCGAAGCGCCGAGCGACGGGTAAGGTCGCGCAACACGCTGTCGTTCTCTACTTCGCAAAGAGCGACGAGTGCAGGAGGTGTCCAACCGCCTACCGCTGTAATAACACGCGCAATGGCATCCAGTTTCCTTTTATATTTGCTGTAATTCCAGTGCCGCAGGGCATCAGGCAGAAATTCATAATCATTCTTTAGCGTATCATGCCGGTAATCAAATAAATTCTCAACGTTGTAGGTCATGACACGGAAAGAAAGGGTGTCTGTTCCGGTTTGTCCGTAAAGAAGGGAAAAAGGGAAAAACAAGAAGAGAACGGTGATGCTTTGTTGTATGTTCATTGAGCAGGGCGTTTATCTTAGAGTTTACAGAAATTTACTGTTCAACGCACGTGCATGTGCGTGCATATACAAAAACAAATCTACAAGAAGTCTATTCATTGCTAAAGGCGCTATTGGGCATCTTCATTTCCGGTAAGTTTCTCATAACATCCGGCGTCCGGCGCTGCGTCTTGCAGCCGTGAGTTGCCGTTTCTGTCTGTCGGATACATGTTTGCATCTTCTTTTCTCCCCAGATTTATAGCTTTGGATTTCTTTCCGAGATTGAAATTGTATTCCTGTTTTCCACTATCCATGAGAAGAAAATTATCATCTTTCTCCCACACCACGTTCACGATCCTGTCGTTTTCTTCCTCTGTCGAGTTGATGAGGCAATGAGAGAAATAATAATTGAAAGCGATGTTTTCATCTTTAGAATGGTTTCCGCTGATTTCATCCATACCCGAACCGGCAATAATGCAATTACGGAATATGGCGGAAGATAGTGGGTAGACCGTCTCGTCTTGTTCATTCCGTATTTGCAGGGCAACTCCTTTCCGCGTATTCCAACTGAAATAATTCGCCAATGTGCAATGAACGAACATATAATCTCCTCCTAACAGACTGACGCAATTCTCTCCCGCATTGCTGATTTCGCTATTTCCCACTACCGCCCGGCAGGCGGTCAGTTCCAGCGCATTGCCTGATGTCTGGCGGACAACCGAATGTTCCAACGTTAGTTTAAGCCGGTCTGTTGCCGAAGAATCACAGCGAATGCCGAAACTTCCTCCATGGATATCGGCGTAAACCAAATGATTTGCGTAGCTGGTATTGTAAAAACGAATGCCACCCCATTGTCCCGGCAGGCGGTCGTAAGGCAGGTAGGGGAATAGCCGGTCTGTGCGGTCTCCCCGGAAGACGACGGGCGCCGAAGGAGTGCCGTATGCTGATAAACGTCCATGTATCTGCATGCCGGCCTTGCCGTGGAAAAACAGGCGGGTTCCGGCAGCAAGGATCAGGTGGGCGTCCGGTGCAATGCTGATGCTGTCATATATCACTATTGGGCGTTCTGCGGTTATCAGTGTATCTCTCTCTATCACTTTTCCTCTGAAAGTAAGTGCATCCTGTGCAAATGCCCATAGCTTTATTTCCTGGCTGATTCCGTTTAGTTGAAAAAGGATTGAGTCTCTTACCAGTGTGGCGCTCACGTTATTTTGTGCCGGCAAAGTGGCTTCTACAAAGATAAACAGACTGTCCTCTGCGGCAATTTCCATATCAGTAAACCGGTTTCCCGGTACACCGTCCACGTTGATGCGGAAACCGGATTTTCCTGCATCGGCAAGAGTGATGGAAGAAATCATCAGCGCTTTCTTGTGAGGATTGTATATTTTCAATTGGCGGGTAGAGGTGGGAATACCTGTAAATACTGTGTCCATGCACAGTGTATCCTGTGAGAATTGAAGAATGTGCTTCGGGTCGGACGAATAATCTTCCATGTCGTCGCATGCCGTTATGGACAACAGAAAAATTATCGGGATAATATATATAATGTATGTGGCTTTTGATTTCATTCCGTTATCCGGTTTCTCTTAATAACGGCATTCCGATAACTTTATTATAGGTGAAGTTGCATTTATCATTGAAAATCGGTGATAAACGTAGTCTATAAATTTCATACCCGGGACTATTATGTTTTGCAAACATTATGTTCTTACAACATAATACCAACTAATTCTGACCATTTATTGATCTTTATAATTTAAAACAACTAATTATTTGTATGAATTCATTTCCCTGAAATATTCTAAGCAAATAGAAATCTGTCAGAACATTCCTAAATCTAAACCGATGTGCTCTATTTCCCAATATTCATCCAAAGCTATTGTATCCAGCAAAACCTCATGTTCGAAGTTAATCCTCATGCTACTGCATAATTGTTGGCCGATATGTTTTATCAGATTATAAAGGTAATGTCCTTTTATGTGCAGATAAACATTACTTTCTGTCAACCCCAGTTGCTCATAATACTGTTTTTCAAACTCAAAATCAAAGTCACTGCTTGATTTCAGTGGATCGAATCGTTTGAAGTCAGCCAGCATGCTGTCAGTCAACCTTACTCCATTATCAGGTATATCGGCACTTTTACATTCTTTTGGCAAGCATTTATTGAAAACCTTTTGATTAAATCTTTTTATTCTTTTCCGATCCATTGAAAGAAAAAGAAGAAATGGCTCATATACAGCAGAGGAATAACGTGCAAGGAAAACATTGAAATCAAACTTTGTTGCTGCTTCCGGACATTTTTCACTTAGTGTTTTTTGTAACCTCTTTGCAAAGCAGTAATGATTCTCCCATGAATAAGTATAGGTTTGATGTATATAATTCTTTGGATCTATATCGGCTTCTTCACGAAGGTGATGTAAATCACTATCTATACAAATAAAGAAATTCTCCGATAAGAATCCTTTGTATTTCATGCACTGAGTACACCCGCTGGTCTCATTTCCACTATCACTCTTACTATGATAGATATAGTAGTAATTCCCTTTACGATACTTTTGCAACAAAGTATCCCAAAACAGTTTATCTTCCTTATCTTCCAAGTGAACACAGGATTTATATTTCCTGTCGAGAATGGGAATGTTTGTGAAATATTCAGCCTGGGCTTCTATGTATGTTTGAGTCATAATTTTATTTCATGAGATCTTCCATATAGACAGCTTTATCTCCCCATCCGGAACTAAAAATACTCGGTGAATGGGTGGAAATAATAAACTGGCATTCAGGATTCAATTTACGTAGCATGTCTACGATTTCACGTTGCCATCTGATGTGTAGCGAAACCTCGGGTTCATCCATCAGCACGATTCCCGGTTGCTTTTCAAACAAGAACACTTTCAGTAAAATCAAAAGTAACTGTTTTTCTCCCGAAGAGAGTTGCTCCAAGCTAACAGTATGCTCTCCTTGATGAAATATAAAAGTACTGTTATTCCCTTTCTGTATGTCTATAGTTTTACCGGTATCGGAAAACATGGAATTAACAATCTTGAATAGTTCATCTATGTTTTTCTGAATCTCATTAGCCTTATCTTTATAATCAAGCATTTTCATGCGATAATTGAAAAAAGACAGACCTTCTTTATTTTGAAAGACAACATTGTTTAATTCTTGCATCAGAGGACTCTCCGTTTTGCGTTTGTCAAGTACGGGCGTGTCAAACGAACGAATATATACTACCGGATAAGCTTCTATAGGAAGTGGATTCCCTGTAATCTTTCCCTGAAATCTTTTAAGTTCCTTGGCATCTTCTTTATAATAGGCGTAAATCACATCAAGCAGAGTTGTTTTTCCACTCCCGTTAATACCTACTAAAATATTAACATCAGGATTCACATTCTCCCAATGCAGGTTCTTGAAGCCCCACAAGTTTTCTATGTCAAATGACGTTATATATGATTTCTTTCCTCTTTCCATATTGGGATTTATCTTTAGCATTGCAAAGAAACAAATTTATCCTCGTTTTTCCTAAAAGAAGCATGTTTTTGTTCCATGTTTATTAGCGTAAAGTCCTTATTCTAATTTTAATATCACATTTTGTCTTGCGCCAAGCAACATTAAAGGCAGAGGCTTTTTCTGTCCGTTCCATAAAAACAATGTATCTTCAATCTTTCTTTTCATATTGTTTTTATCGAAATCTATATATTTTTCATATTAAAAATATCGATGTAAATATACGATTCTATTTTTTGAAAGTCATCGGATAAGAAATCTTTCTTGATTTGGCTTTAACTCCTTAACTCCTAACAAAGTGATAACTCCTTTAACTACAGTATGAATAATACAGGTTAGTTCGAGACAAAGGTAGGAGCAAGATAGAAAAGAACCATGTAATGATGCTTACGTTCCAAAGCTTAGAATGTAGTTTCAACGGGATGAAACATTTAGTTCCAATGCAAAGAAACACTTCGTTTCTTAGTATTGGAACTAAATGTATTTCAGTCCGGAACGAAGTGTTTCAGCCTGTTGAAACTAAACGTTTCACTCGTTGAAACTAAACGTTCCACGCTTTGGAACAAAACGTTTGTCACGGTGAAACTAACCACCGTGCCTATGCCTGAAAGAGGCATGAACCGTACATGAAGGGGACATCAGTCGGAGAGAATCTGATAAAAACAGATGTGTGGCAGATACTTTATCTGCCACACATCTGCAACGGGTATCTGCAACGCTCCAATTTGTTCATTATCAGACGAATACGAGCAAAAAGGTGGCAGATGGCAGATAAAAATCGATTTTCAACTTTATGGAGGTAATTGCATAAGTTAAAAAATGAATTCAACGTTGGGAAACGGTTATTCTTTCACAGGGACATTCGCCAGAATATCCAGCAAGTGTTTCCAGAACTTATCTACTGTGGGAATAAGCATCCGTTCATCCGGCGAGTGTACTCCCTGCAACGTAGGGCCGAAAGAAATCATGTCCAGTGAAGGGTACTTGTCGAGGAACAAACCACATTCCAGTCCGGCATGAATGGCTTTCACCTGGGCATCTACCCCGAACAAACGCTTGTAGGATTCTTCGGCGATTTTCAATATCTCGGAGTTCGGGTTAGGCTTCCAGCCCGGATAACCGTCTCCGGAACTTACTTTGGCTCCACCCATATCGAAGACTGTGCGTACCATGGTTGCAATATCCTGTTTGGATGAGGCGATGGAACTGCGCTGGCTGGTTTCGATACGGATAATGTTGCCCGGCTTCATTTTGACGGATGCAAGGTTGGTGGAGGTTTCTACCAGTCCCGGAATATCTTGGCTCATGGCATAAACTCCGTGGGGTGCGGCGTAAAGGGTTTGAAGTAAGCGTTTGGTGGTATCCTTGTCAATGGCTTTTGTACATGTGTTTTCTGATCCCAGAAGAAGTTGCAAGTCGGGGTCGGCTACGGCATATTCAGCCTGTACTTCGGCGGCGAATATATTCAAATCCGCACGCAGGGCATGTTTGTCATTTTCCGGTATCGCGATAACGGCGTGTGCTTCACGGGCAATGGCATTGCGCAAGTTGCCGCCGTCTATTTCACAGAGATACATGTCGTAGTTCCGGAAAGTCCGGCTTAGGAAACGATTCAATATCTTATTGGCGTTACCACGTCCCAGATGAATGTCCGAACCGGAGTGTCCGCCTTTTAATCCCTTCACCTGCACCTTGCAGCAGAAATATCCGGCAGGAACATCCACCTTATTATATGTAAACTCCCCAACGGAGTCGATGCCTCCTGCGCAACCTATAAAGAGTTCGCCTTCATCTTCGGAGTCGAGATTCAGCAGGATATCTCCGCTTATGAAACCTTCTTTCAGGGCGAAAGCGCCTGTTAAGCCGGTTTCTTCGTCTACGGTGAACAGGCATTCCAGAGGGCCGTGCTGAATACTGTCGTCGGCAAGGATAGCCAGTTCCGTTGCAATACCGATACCGTTGTCGGCTCCCAGCGTAGTACCTTTGGCTTTCATCCACTCACCGTCAATCACGATTTCTATCGGGTCGGTAAGGAAGTCGTGCTGCACATCGTTATTCTTTTCGCATACCATGTCCGTGTGCGACTGCAAAACAACGGTCTTCCGGTTTTCCATCCCCGGGGTAGCCGCTTTCTTAATAACTACATTGCCGGCTTCGTCCACCCGCGTTTCTAAATTATGTTTCTCTCCGAATGCTTTCAGGTAAGCAATCATTTTCTCTTCCTTCTTCGAAGGGCGTGGCACTTGGCAGATTTCATTGAAATAATGAAATACGCCGGCCGGTTTCAGTTCATTCTTTTTCATGTTATTTCCTTTATGAATGTTTGTTTCTAACCTCTCATTGCTAAATATGGTTAAAATGATTAACTATTTAATTACTGTCCCTCTTTTTTTAGGGTAAAAGAAGCGGCTTAGTCCATACAAAGCCCTATATTTGCACCCATGAAAATTGCACGGTTCTGAAAGCAAAAGAGAATTTATTATCATTTTGCCGGAATGCAGCTTGTTTTCATGTTACAAAATTAGTGGAAATGCTTGATACAGTATTGATAACTTTGTTAATAGTTGCTATTTGTATTGCGTTATTGGGTGTGAAAGTCTTTTTCGTAAAAGGGGGGAAATTCCCTAACGGACATGTCAGTGGCAATAAAGCAATGCAGGAGAAAGGCATCGGGTGCATACAGTCGCAAGACCGGGAAGCACGGAAGAAATCCCGTTTCTCTATTGATGAACTGGAAAAAGCTTTAAGTGATGGTATGAATTAATAATTTAAAAACTATATATTTTACAAGTTATGAAGAGATTGAACTACCTCGTGAACGGTTTGGCTGCCCTTGCACTTATCGTTTTATTTTCTCAATGTGCAGGTAAAGCTGATAATCAAGCGGCAACTACGGCAGAACAAACAGCAAGTGGGCTATCTGAAATGAAAATAGCTTTTGTTGAAATAGATACGCTTCTGTCGCAATATAACTTCTGCGTGGACTTGAATGAAGCCATGGTGAAGAAGGGCGAAAATGTTCGTTTGACATTGAACCAGAAAGCCAGAGAACTGGAGAGGCAGAAACAGGATTTCCAGACGAAGTATCAGAACAATGCTTATCTTTCTTCGGAAAGAGCCGAGCAGGAATACAACCGTATCGCTAAACTGGAACAGGATTTGCAGAATTTGAGCAACAAGTTGCAGTCCGAACTGGTAAGTGAGAACGAAAAAAACAGTTTGCAGTTGCGCGACTCTATCAATGCTTTCGTGAAACAATATAATAAGACGAAAGGATACAGTATGATTATCAGCAATACCGGTTTTGATAACCTGTTGTATGCAGACAGTATCTATAACATAACCAAAGAAATCGTTGATGGATTGAACGCGAGATATTCTTCTCCCGCTAAGCAATAAAAAACAGTTTCTTAAGTAAAGCTCTCGTCCCCTTGCATTGCAGTTATTGTTGCAATGCAAGGGGACAATTGTTTTTATACCGGTGCAAGTTATAAAAACGTATCTTTCTTTTGAAGTATCCTCTCAAATTGCTCCTGCCGGGTTACTACCTGTTTCCACTCATGTTTTAATCTTCTATATTTGCTTTGTGATTTTAAATTTTGAAATAGAAAAACATGATGAAAAAGTTTTGTGTACTCTTGCTTTTATCCGTATCATTCTTTGCTTCGGCTAAAGAATATACCTTTTCACCCGAAGACATTCCGGCAATGAAACAATTGTTGGGCGGTGGGAATCTGAAACCGGGCGATGTAGTTATCCTGAAAGACGGCGCATACAACAATCTGGAAGAAATTCATTTTACGGGTCAGGGAGTCTTCGGTAAACCTGTTGTATGGAGAGCCGAGAATCCCGGAAAGGCTATCATCTCCGGCAGATTGAACCTGAAAGTGTATGGGGAATATTTGCAACTGGAAGACCTGTTCTTTTATAAAGCATGGGCAATACGGCATGATATGATTGATTTCCAAAAGGAACATGGAATTTATGCTTCAAACTGCCGCATGACCCGTTGTGTGATTGATGAATGTAACGACCCTCAGAAAGGTTCGCGCCCCCGGGAAGGAGATGAGTATTGGGTAGGATTGCGAGGTACGAATAACCGGATAGACCATTGTTACTTTGCCAACAAACGCGTAGGCGGGTTAGTGCTACAGGTTTGGCTACATGCCGACAGTCACTTAAATAATCATTTGATAGACCATAACTTCTTCGGCGAACGCCAACTTTATGGAGGCAATGGGGCGGAGATTATTCGTATCGGGCACTCCTGGTCGTCCCAGTTGGAATCCCGCACTATCGTTGAGGACAATGTGTTTTTCAGGTGTAACGGAGAAAATGAAATTATTTCCGTGAAGTCCTGTCACAATGTACTGCGCAGGAATCTGTTTTATGAGTCGGCAGGCGGGCTTGTTTGCCGTCATGGACATTATAATGTGATAGAATCGAATACATTTATCGGGCATAATCTTCGTGAGACTGCCGGTATCCGTATCATCAATCAAGGGCATACGGTTTATAATAATTATGTAAAAGATGTAAGATCATTCGGCTTGCTGGTGCGTGTGGGAGTCTATGAACGCCCTACGGCTGAGACAGACGTGAAGAAAGAACCGCTGACTTCATATCACCGGGTAGAGAATGTGGATATCGCTTATAATATATTCCTGAACAGTTCTTTGGAATTAGGAACGGGGCGTGGAGAGAAGATGCCCCGTAATGTCCGTTTTGCCCACAATCTGTTTGCCGGCCGAACTCCTGAATTGAAGATAGTGAGAACCGATGAAGTTCTTCCCGGCTTTTTGTTTTTGGATAACCAATGGGCATTTCCGGATAAAAATTCTCTGGCGACTGTTCCTTATGACCGGGTGCGGGCAGGATTTAAAACTGCGGAAATACCTGTAGGTTTAGAGAAAATGGAAAGAGAACGAGTTGATGCGTGTATCTTTGCAGCAGGACCATTGTGGTATGAAGCGCTGAAAGAGAATGTGAATTATATAGATATGCACCGCTAATCTGTCCCCCAATATGCACTCAGATATGAAATTCTTTTTATCGAAAATTTTGCCGGCTTCTTTGTTATTGGGAATACTCGGTACGAATTTGTACGCCGTAGAGTTATATCCCTGGCAATTAACCCGTGACTCTTTGTTGTTATTTGAAGGAACTACTTTTCGTTACACGGTAGATACTCCGGAGAATGAAGGATTGGTTTCCACTTTATTACCGGTAGCAGAACTGAAAGAACAATTAGTTCGCTCCGGTTCGGGCGCCTACCGTTGGTTTGCTTCTGACGGACAGGAAAAAACGGAAGGAACACCCGTGAACGGTGATTATCTACAATCATCTACTAAAAAACGTCTGCCTGTAGGAATACGCAAAGGAGCGTTGCCGCCCGTGATTAAACTGAACCGCACAACATTTACCGTAAAGACAGCAGGCAAGTTAATGCTTGACTTTTATGCCGGACAACGCAGTCCGATGACTACTGTAAGAATCCGCATTCCGGAGGGCATTGATGTAACATTGGATAACACGACGGTAAACGTAATCGGACGCGGAGAGGTGATTTTGCGTGATTTGCCCAAACAGTCTATCGGACGTACAGGAACCAACTATTCGTATAGTAAAGTAGGTGACGTTGAAATTCATAAAGAAGGAAAACACGGTAGCCTGTTAGTCTTTAAGAATCTGGATTTCCGCCCTTCCAATGGTCCTGATATACAGCTTCATATCAATGGTGTGGCATTGCCGGAGAAAGGGAATTATACGTTTGAGGCCGATTACGTGACTTCTGAACCCGAAGTTCTTTATAGTCCGGTGGCTACTGCAACTCTTGAAGGGGTGGCGACTGTTGCTGATTTCACCCGGAATGCTTTACGTGCATTTACCTGTAAAAAAGACTGGAACCTGTCGTCTGCCTCGTTCTATTGGACAGCTCCCCGCAATGCGGAATCGGTAACTTTGTTGCAATCCGGAGATAAAGGGAAAACCTGGAATCCTGCAAAAGCAGAAATATTGCCGGATGATGACTTTGCCACAGCTTCCCGCTTAAGCCCCAATCAGTTGTATGCTTTTAAACTGTTGGTAAAGGGTGGCGATAATCCGGGTGAATCGAATGTAGTTTGGTACTATTCCGGTCTTCAGGATGTAAAGAACGCAGGTGTAAAAGGCGATGGAATAGCAGACGATACGGAGGCTATTAATAAAGCGATTGAGGAGGTGAACAGAATCGGAGGAGGAATCTTACGGTTTACTGCCGGTAACTATAACGTGAGGACAATTCATCTTCTAAGCAATGTATGGTTGCACCTGGATGCCGATGCCGTAATTCAGGGACTTCCGAATGGTGATGCCCCCGAAACCACTTGGTTTAGCGACCGGGCTTATCGTTCGGGGCTTTCTCCAACCGACCCGCGCCCTTATTCCGACCCGGAGAATTATCTGACCAAACAAGATGTAGGACATACATTTTTCCGCAATGCCATGTTTTTCGGTGAACGTATTGACAATGTGAAGATTGTCGGTACGGGACGCATTACGGGCAACGGTCATCTCGTAACTTCCGACAAGGTTATGAATAATGCACCCGACAAGCGCTGTGATAAGATGTTCTCCCTGAAACTATGTACCAATATCGAAATAGGAGGATGGCACACGGGCAAGGATATGTGGTATGACCCGCAGAAAGACGAGCCTTATTATATGGAAGCGGACAATCAGAGAAACTATGACGTCAGCAATATGCTGCGTATAGACCAGGGAGGGCATTTTGTTCTGCTGGCTACGGGTACGGATGGAATTCATGTACATGACACTTATTTTGGCGGACACGATACACGGAACGCCCGTGATATTTATGATTTCATGGCTTGCAGTGACGTGACGGTGACGAATATTTATTCCCGTGTCAGTTCTGATGATATTGTGAAGCCCGGTTCGGATTGTTCGTTAGGCTTTACGCGTCCGGCACGTAACTACATGGTGCGTAATATCGTGGGTGATACAAATTGCAATCTGTTCCAGATTGGTTCGGAAACGGCAGATGATATTCAGGATTTGTATGTGGACAATATCTATGTATTGGGCGCCAACAAAGCCGGTTTTTCCATTTCCACTAATGATGGGGGACATATAAAGAATGTCTACCTGAACAGTGGAAAAACAGGCGCGATACATTCCCGTTCGGTGATGCGCCGCACACGTGCTCCGTTCTTTATTTCCATTTCCAACAGAGGACGCGTATTAGGTGCAGATGTAGCTTCGTTTACTTTTACGGAGAATGGCAGTGTCCGTAAGGAGTTGCTGGTTACCAATTCCGACATAGGGCAGGTGGAGAATATTGTGATTTACGGGGTAGATATAGACGAAGTATATGGAGGAAGTTCTTTCCGCGGTGGTCGTTGGAAGGCATACGATGGTTCTCAAAACAAGGCGACTCCTATCATTGCGGGTTTCAAATTGCCGGATACGGCGGATGTAGAGGGGGAACTAACCTTTCGTCTGCCGAATGGCTTGCATACGGGATACATAAAGAATGCGCAGTTCCATGATGTGAATCTTCTTGTGAAGGGAGGACATCCTTCGGAAGATGCGGAGGCTTGTCCGCCTGAGATTGGAGTGGGACGCTATAACGTGGGCGATTTGAAAACCCAACCTTCTTTCGGTTTCTGGGCGCGCCATGTAAAAGGTTTCGTATTGGATAACTGTAGAATCAATACCGAACAGAAAGACGGGCGTTATGCGGTGGTGCTGGATGATGTTATCGGTGCGGAGATAAAAGGCTTGCAGGTGGAAGAAGGTATTACGGAGAAGGAGAAGGTGAAAACTATCCGGAGTAAAGACGTTAATATTAAATGACTCAAGTTTCGCATGTTTTATGTTGTTAATAATCAGTTGTATCTCTATTAATAATCAGTAGTATCTCTATTCTCCTCCTCCCGGGAGGAGGAGTACCCCGCAAGGGGGGAGGTGGTAGGTAAAACAAATACCTATTAATCATAACTCTAAGGAATTC
>QMCD01002122.1_pt1 | contig 22785 bp, 20 predicted proteins | sample 1821841 | NCBI WGS metagenome assembly QMCD01 (sample SAMN01991225, study PRJNA193472) | Termite gut metagenome, whole genome shotgun sequencing project. | isolation source: worker | host: Macrotermes natalensis
GTTCTTGTTGTTTTGCTTCCTGCCGTTCGGTTTTCTTTTTGTCGTTGGCTGCCTTATGATTACAGGCTTTGGAGCAAAAGCGAGTAGTTACGGTTTTTGCCTCGAATGTTTTGCCACAACATTCGCAAGTTTTCGGTATTTTTAATTTGCTAATTCCCATGTAATAAATATTTATTCGTATATATAAGTATATTTACGTAGCACATTATCGTTAATTAAGTTGTGTCGCAAATATGTTGCAAATATACAATAAAAAACCGATATATAAGCATAAATTACGATAGAAAAACAGCAACAAAAAAAGCGGTAACACATTGTGCTACCGCTTTTTATCTATTTTTGACAGATGCTTTGTGAGGGTGGTTATTTCACTTCCTCAAAATCCACATCAGTAACTTCACCATCGTTTTGGTTTTGTTGGTTTCCTGCATTAGAATCTGCATCCGGCTGAGGTTGTTCTCCGCCTTGAGCATTATACATTTCCTGAGATGCACTTTGCCATATACTGTTCAATTCTGCCATAGCCGTATCTATTCCTGCTAAGTCTTTATTCTTATGTGCCTCTTTTAGCTTATTATTTGCCTCTTCAATAGCTGCTTTTTTATCTGCCGGAATTTTATCTCCAAATTCGTTCAATTGCTTTTCCGTATTGAAAATCATTGCATCTGCGGCGTTCAGCTTATCAATTTCTTCTTTGAGCTTTTGATCTGCTTCGGCATTGGCAACAGCTTCGTTTTTCATTCGTTCAATTTCGCTATCGCTCAACCCTGATGAAGCTTCGATACGAATCTTTTGCTCTTTACCTGTCGCTTTATCTTTAGCAGTAACATTCAAAATCCCATTAGAGTCTATATCAAACGATACTTCAATTTGTGGAACTCCTCGCGGCGCCGGCATAATTCCTTCCAATGTAAAGCGTCCGATACTTTTATTACCGGCAGCCATAGGGCGTTCACCTTGCAACACGTGAATTTCTACCGACGGTTGATTATCTGCCGCTGTGGAGAATACTTCCGATTTTTTTGTTGGAATGGTCGTGTTAGCATCAATTAATTTGGTCATCACACCACCTAAAGTTTCGATTCCTAAAGAAAGAGGAGTAACATCCAGTAACAATACATCTTTTACTTCGCCGGTAAGTACACCACCCTGAATAGCGGCTCCCACAGCCACCACTTCATCCGGATTTACTCCTTTAGAAGGAGTCTTTTTAAAGAAATCTTCCACTACCTTTTGGATAGCCGGAATACGTGTAGAACCACCTACCAAAATTACCGTGTCAATATCAGAAGCTTTCATACCTGCATCTTTCAGAGCTTTTTCACAAGGAGCGATTGTCGCACGAATTAATTTATCTGCCAATTGTTCGAATTTAGCACGTGTTAATGTAACAACCAAGTGCTTTGGCATACCATCTACTGGCATAATATAAGGAAGATTGATTTCCGTAGAAGTTGCACTTGATAATTCTATTTTTGCTTTTTCGGCAGCTTCTTTCAATCGTTGATGTGCCATCGGATCTTTACGAAGGTCAATTCCATTATCTTTTTGGAATTCTTCTGCTAACCAATCAATAATCACATGATCAAAGTCATCGCCGCCCAAATGTGTATCACCATTGGTCGATTTTACTTCAAACACACCACCGCCTAATTCTAAAATGGAAATATCAAATGTTCCGCCGCCAAGGTCGAAAACAGCCACTTTCGCATCTGTATTTTTCTTGTCCAACCCATACGCCAAAGCAGCTGCAGTAGGCTCATTGATAATACGTTTAACGGTCAATCCTGCAATCTCACCAGCCTCTTTGGTTGCCTGACGCTGAGAATCACTAAAATATGCCGGAACCGTGATAACGGCTTCAGTTACTTCCTGCCCTAAATAATCTTCAGCTGTTTTTTTCATTTTTTGTAAAATCATAGCCGAAATTTCTTGTGGAGAATATAAGCGATCATCTATTTTTACGCGTGGAGTATTATTATCTCCCTTAACAACATCATAGCTAACACGCTTAATTTCTTTTTCAATTTGCGTATATGTTTCACCCATAAATCGTTTGATAGATGCAACCGTACGTTTAGGATTCGTTACCGCCTGACGTTTAGCAGGGTCGCCAATTTTACGCTCACCGTTTTCCAAAAAAGCAACGATAGATGGAGTTGTTCTATTTCCTTCACTATTGGGGATAACTACCGGTTCATTACCTTCCATTACAGCAACACATGAGTTGGTAGTTCCTAAGTCAATTCCTATTATTTTTCCCATTGTATTTTGTTTTTTATTTTGTTCTTTAAATTATTAACTAAATTTCTCTTTTGTTTATTCAATCTTTGTGCCAAAAGTTTATTTCTGTTCTTTTTTTTAAAATCACAAATTATCAATCTTTAAATATTTGAAAATAAACAGAGTGCATAAAAATGGATTTATTGTATCCTTGCTGACAAAATGACAGTATTTGCTGCGGTATACATTTCATGTTTGTTTATATTTTAGTTTTTTAAAAACTGTTTATTATTGAGGATAAAATTTATTACCTTTGTATATCAAATTTTTAAAATAAAATTATTGTGAATCAAACTTTAAAAAATATTACGAAAAGACGATTTGTTATTTTATGCGTTTTGTCTTTTGGAGTTTTATCAATGTATTCTCAACAAGTTTCGTTTGAAGAAGCAAAAAAAACGGCTCAAAACTTTTTTGGAAAATCACAAAAATCATTACAGTCTTGTGCCGAGATCGCTGTAATAGAGAATGACACATTCTATTATGTGTTTAATGCAAATAACGGATTTGTTATTATTTCTGCAGAAAAAAAAGCAATTCCTGTTTTGGCTTATTCTGATGCAGGAATTTATGATCCTGAAAATATAATCCCTCCGGTAAAAATGTGGTTAGATTATTACCAAAATCAGTTATCTGCTATCCGGAATGATGTTGAGTTTTTGCCGAAAGAAAAAGTTAGTCTTTCATGGGAAGCATTAGAAAAACCATCAAAAGCACACAAAAGTACAACTACTCCTATGAGACCGTTGCTTACATCAAAATGGAACCAAACCGATTATTATAATTATTATTGTCCTTTAGATGCAGCTTCAAACAGTAATGGGAGAGCTATTACCGGTTGTGTCGCTACGGCAATGGCGCAATTGATGTATTATTTTCGTTACCCTCAACAGGGAAAGGGAAGCTATACTTATACACATAAGGTTTATGGCATTATATCCGAAGACTTTTCTAAAGCCGTTTATGATTATTCTAACATGACAGATGTTCCGAGGCGAATCAATGGAGATATTTCCTTACTCTCTTATCATTGTGGAGTAGCTGTAGATATGGATTATGGACCAAATTCTTCAGGAATGTATAATCATAAAGCGGCTTATGCCATGCGAACATATTTCGGATTTTCCGACCAGACACAATATTTATTTCGCGATTCCACACATTTGTATTCAAATTGGGACAGCATAATTGTTTCGCATTTGGACAACAAGATTCCGCTGTATTATGCCGGTTGGAGCGATTATGATTATATTAGCGGACATGCTTTTATTTGTGATGCCTATCAAGTTGACAGCAATGATAATTATTACTATCATTTCAATTTTGGTTGGTCAGGAGAATCAGATGGTTATTTCTATACCGGAAATTTATATCCAAGAGGAAATGATTTTACATTAACACAGGAACTTATTATCAATGCTTACCCCGATACGAACTTAGATGAATATTACAAACCTGTAACCACAGGAACAATTACATTGACAGAAGATGCGGGTTCTTTTACCGATGGTTCATTCTTATACGACTGTAACCCGGGTATAGATTACACCTGGATTATCCGTCCTGACATGAAGCTTTATTCCATAACATTGAATATATCATTCGAATTAGCTCAAGGTGATACTATTTTTGTCACTTCCGGTGACGGAGCCATAAAAAGAATACTGACCGATACCTCGTCATCAATGATAACAACTTCTTCCAATGAATTAACAGTGCGTCTTATAACTACCAATACCCTAACCCCTTCCGGAGGATTGACAGGAAGTTATACTACAGACTATTCAAGACATTGTTCTAATAACATTCTACGGTATACTGATAAGCAAGGTTCTTTTGGCGACGGAAGTGGAATATATAAATATAACAATTCGACAAAATGTACGAAACGGATACAGGTTGCCGGAAATTCGATCACTTTATATTTTTCAAAATTCGAAACGGAAAAGAATAAAGATATTTTATCTATTTCCGATCACAATACCAAAGAACATTTGTTAAATCTTTCCGGTTCTCTGACAGATTTTGACAGCACGGAAATAACATTCCACACCAATTACTTGGATTTAGTATTTACCTCCGATCCAAAAAACGCATACGATGGTTGGGAGTTGGCTTATAATACAGATGTCCCTGTAGGAGTTAATAATTTTTGCAAAGAAAACAATTGGATGATTTATCCTAACCCGACAGTAGATAATTTATATATTCAGTCGGAAAATATTATTTTGAATGCCCAACTTCAGTTATTTGACATATATGGTAAATTAATACAGGAACAGTCTTTGACAGATATGCAATCTTTAGTTAATATGAGCCATTTGGCTTCCGGCATTTATGTGTTGAAGGTAAAAGAAAATGGGAAAACACTAACTACTCGAAAAGTAATTAAACAATAAATGTATAATTCAGGAAGAAAAAATATTTTCCAATTCTTGCGCAGATTTTTATTCTTTGTCTCGTGTTTGGTTTTACTGTTGTCTTCTTTTGGGCAGTTGTTGGATTCTGCCGGATTGGAAGAACAGACCCTGTTTTATTCTTTTGAACAAGCAGATACAGTTAATCCCGATTTGGTATATCGTTTAGCTTTTAAAGGCAAACTTCCTGATAATTTCCGGCAAAAGATTGTGCAATATCCTAATCTCCAGGAATTGCATCTTAATAGAATAAAATTAAAAGAAATTCCCGAAATAGTGTTTTTGCTGGAAAATCTTACCATTTTGGATTTATCTAATAATAAGCTGGAAAATATTTCACCAAGGATTGGGGACTTGCATAATTTGGAAAGATTAATCTTAAATCGGAATTATATACTGTCCCTTCCTGCTGAAATTGGCAACTTATCGGAATTGTATTATCTGGATTTATGGAGTAATCTTATTATTGAATTTCCGCAAGAAATCAAGGCTTTGCAACATTCATTGAAAACAATTGATATGCGTGTTATCAATATGAATGATGAACACAAGGAATTGTTGCAACTGTTACTCCCGGATACTAAATTCTTCTTTTCAAAATCATGTAATTGTAAAATGTAATTATTTATAATAAGGTGAATTCGAGGTTTATTTATAAGAGAAGTTACAGAAGTTAAGAAGTTAGAGGAAGTTATAAAGGTACAATGGTGAAGCGGTAAAATGAGTTTCAGATTTCAGCTTAAACTTTAAACTTTCAGCTATAAACTATTAAACAAATAAGCATTAAAAACATTTCTACCATTGAGCCCAAACTTATGTTATAATAAAGTAATATTTTTGCAAACTAACAAAAATCATTGTATTTATGCTGTATCCATTGAAATTTAAAACTATTTTTAAAGAAAAAATCTGGGGAGGAAATAAAGTTAAATATGTTTTGGGAAAAGACTTCTCTCCACTGAAAAATTGCGGGGAAACATGGGAAATATCAGCTATAGAGCCTGATTGTAGTGTAGTCAAAAACGGATTTTTGGCAGGAAATACATTACCCGAGCTGATAGAAATTTATATGGGTGATTTGCTTGGGGAAAAAGTATTCAATGAATTCGGAGTGGAATTTCCACTATTGATAAAGTTTATTGATGCCGAAAAAGATTTGTCTGTTCAGGTGCATCCGGGCGATGAGATTGCAGGGAAGAAACATCAAAGCAATGGAAAAACGGAAATGTGGTATATTATTGATGCGCAGTCCGACTCTAAGCTTAACGTTGGATTTAATCAGCCCATGACAGAAGAATTGCTCAAAAAACACATTGATAACAATACTCTGGAAAAGGTATTGAACTATATTCCTGTAAAGGCAGGAGATGCAATTTTTATTCCTGCCGGAAAAGTACATGCGATTTGTAAGGGAATCCTTTTAGCAGAAATTCAGCAAAGTTCGGATATCACATACCGCCTGTATGATTATAATCGGAAAGATGAAACCGGAAATTTCCGTCAGTTACATGTGGATGATGCTCTTGATGCAATTCATTATGGTGATACTGCCAATTCCCCTGTTGTTTATTCGCAAGAAGAAAATAAGACAAATACAATTGTTCATTCCCCTTATTTTGTAACGAATTATATGCACTTCAATCAGCAGGTAGAGAAAATTTATGCAGGCATGGATTCTTTTGTGATTTATATCTGCCTGGAAGGCGGCGCGAAAATTCATTATGACGAAGGAGAAGAAACGATTTCCTTGGGAGAATGTGTCTTAATACCTGCGGTTATCGAGAATGCGGTTTTTATTCCCGATAATAATTGCAAATTGCTGGAGGTTTACATTCAATAATGTGAGTTCGGAGTTTACTTGTTTAGTTGGGAGAAGTTATAAAATTGAAAGTTTAAACATTTCAGATTTCACAAAGGTATTATTTAGTTGTTCCCTTCGTTATAAGCAAATCAACAAATAAGCAAATAACAGTTAAACATTTTACCCTTGTACCCTTAATTCCGAACCCACGTTTACTATGAAATTTATATCTCTCCTTTACACCAATCCTGCAAAGCCCATAAATGCCAGAGCAAGGATTCCGGCTGTGATTAACGCGATAGGCATTCCTTTCATGCTTTTGGGAACGCCGTTCAAGTCAAGCTGTTCTCTTAATCCTGCAAACATAACCAATGCAAGTCCGAAGCCGATAGCCGTAAATATAGTAAATACTAATGAACCTATTAAATTATAATTCTGTTGGACAACCATAATGGCAACCCCTAACACGGCACAATTGGTTGTAATCAGCGGTAAAAATATTCCCAAGGCCTGATACAGCGAAGGACTTACTTTTTTAAGGATAATTTCCAGCATCTGTACCAAGGCAGCAATAATCAAAATATAAGATATGGTTTGCAGGAACGTGATATTAAAAGGAACCAAAACATACATATAGACCAAATATGTTGCTAAGGTTGCAATAGTCATTACAAAGACAACAGCGGCACTCATGCCCACCGAAGTAGATATTTTACTTGATACACCCAAAAAAGGACAAATGCCCAAAAACTGAGCGAAAACGATATTGTTGACAAAAACTGTCGATACGATAATTACAATTAGTGCTTCCATATTATTTCATTTTTTATAATCAAATTAGTATGCTTTTTTCGATTTGAAGGAATTAATAATTGCCAGGATAATCCCCAAAACTAAAAATCCTCCGGGAGCCAAAACAAAAACAATCATTCCGTCTACCTCAATCAATTTATTTCCGAAGAATGAAAGACTTCCCAGAAACTCCCTTACCATTCCTAAAATGGTTAATGCCAACGTAAATCCCATTCCCATTCCCAAGCCGTCAAGGGCAGAATTTCCTACATTATTTTTAGAGGCAAATGCTTCCGCACGACCCAGAACCACACAGTTTACAACAATCAAAGGAATGAACAATCCTAACTGTGCATGCAAAGTGGGAATATATGCCTGCATCGACAAGTCGACTACCGTTACAAACGAAGCAATCAAAACTATAAAAGCAGGAATACGAACCGTATCGGGAATAAGATTTTTTAGAGAAGATATTGTAATATTGGATAGAACCAATACAAATGTAGTTGCCAAACCCATTCCCAAGCCGTTAAACGCCGAAGTAGTTACTCCAAGGGTAGGGCACATTCCCAGTAATAATACAAAAATCGGGTTTTCCTTAAAAATACCGTTGATAAATATTTTCCACTTATTCATTGCTTTTTCCTCCATTTTTAATAAAGACATCATAAGCTGTTTGGACAGCATCACAATAGGCTCTCGAACTAATAGTTGCCGCTGTGATAGCATCTACATCACCTCCGTCTTTGCTGACCGTTAATTTATAATCCGCAGGATTTTTTCCCGGGAACTGCTCGGGAAAAGCTGATTTCCCCACTTCCATTTTATCGCCCAAGCCGGGTGTTTCCTTGTGTTCCAGCACTTCAATTTTGTTGATGTTGCCGTTGGACAAAAATCCGACCATCAGCTTAATCCTTCCGCTGAAACCCTTGTCGGTAAATGTTTCAATCGCTGTCCCTATCCATTCGCCGTTTTTGTATCCATCATACATGACCAGGGAATCGGCTGCCTGCTCTTTTTTGAACATATTATCTTCTGCTATCATTTCAACAGGAATTTTTGCTTCCTTCAATTCATCAAAGGGAGGGAGCACCTGTTCGATTGCTGCTTTTTTCTTCAATTCCGCCGCATGGGCAATGGGTTCCTGGGTAAGGGCATAAACCGTTCCCAAAATTGCTGCCATTAATGCTGATATGATCAGCAGGCAGAGTAATATGTTCTTGAAATTTGATTTTAATTTTGCCATTTTTTTATTTCCTTATTTCTTTATTTTCTTAGGTTACTTAGTCATTCCTCCGACCAAGGACGCTATTTCCTTTGTTCACTTCGTCATGGCGAGGCACGAAGCCATCCAGAATTGGAAGACTTGCCTTTGACTGTTACCAATGACGTTTGTTAGGTTCATTACTTGGCGAGGCTCGCACAGCCGGAACCCAAAAGCGTCATGGCGAGGAACGAAGCCATCCAGAAATACAACGCTCATCTCTACTATTACCAATTCTTTATTTCTTCCCATAAGTCTTTCCATTGAGGGTTCATATTTTCAATAAATGCAAGTTTCGTTTTCCTGTTTCCTGCCTTGATGCGTTTTTCTTGTGCAATAGCTTCTTCTATGGAATGAAAAGAGGAATAATAAACCAGCATCTTACAACCGTATTTTGCCGTAAAACCATTCTTATATGCACCTGTACGATGTTCATATACACGTTCAACAAGCCGAGAGGTAACACCTGTGTACAGTGTTCCATTTCGCCTGTTGGTCATAATATATACACATCCTCCTTTTTTCATTCCTTATTTATTATTATATTGTTTTTTATTCTGGATTGCTTCTTCCTCGTGCCTCGTCATCGCAATGACGGAGTACGTACCTTGCCAAGATGACGCTTTGAACAAACATCATTTTACCACTTCACCATTGTACCATTTTACCGTTCATTCGTTTCCTCACTTTTCTTTGCCTCGGCTCTTCCTTTTCGGGCGGCGAGGGTGCTTTTGTAGTAGGCGATACGCTCATTCATCCGGCTAACAAATCCCGACAGACTCTCATCAGCATCCATCAGCAAAATATGGGCATTAATCCGGTTGATGATCTGCGTATAAACACGCTCAAGCTCCTTGCGGACTTCGCGAAGAATGATATTCTCCTGTCCTGCGTTATCATCGAAGCGTCGATTCATCAGCTCTTCAAATTTTTTGTTTATCTCCGCCAGATCTTCTATCCATTTTTTCGCCCCGACAATCTCAATTTGCATAGCACAACGACTGTTAATCTCCTGCAGGAAATTATAAATAGTTGCCGTTTCCTCATTGTATGGCTTGTCGCGAAGATTGCCGTAATGATCAATAACTATCTTTATCAGGCGGGCAGCCTCTACTTCTATCGGTCGCATACTGTGGGTGTGAGCATCTACTACCATGCAAAAGCCTTTATGCAAGGCATCTCGCGTAATGTCCATCTCGGTAATGGAATCAGTAATGGCACTTTTACGTATGCTTTCCAACGCCGTATCTTCCTTCTTCCTCAATTCCTCAAAAACAGGAAAGAGCTTCTCAATATTGAGTACTTTGGGAGTTGTCTCCTTTATCAGCCGTTCTACTTCTGTCATGTACTGAAAATGTTCTTCGCCGCGAAGACGCGACACATCTAATCTGTCTATTTCCATCTTAAATAATTTTTAAATATTTAACAATATTATTTTTATCCTTACTCAATTACTTTTATGTTTCTTATTTTCGCCCCTAAATCCCCTAAAGGGGACTTTTTACAGTACTGAACCAACGAAATGGCGTCATGGCGAGGAACGAAGCCATCCAGGACTGGAAGACTTGCCCTTGAATGTTACCGATGATGTTTGTTGGTTTCATTACTTTTATGTTTACTGTTTCTTATTTGTTAGTGTATCGCTTTTAATTCTGGATTGCTTCGTCGTGCCTCCTCGCAAGGATGCCATTTCGTTTGTTCGATGCATCATGGGAGGCATGAAGCCATCCGGACAATCGGTTTGTCTTTGCCGAAGTCTTGGCAAGCCTGTCCTCGCTTCGGTTTGCGTTTTCCGAAGTCTCGGCAAGTCTGTCCCCACTTCGATTTGTCTTTGCGGAAGCTCCGCAAGCCTGTTCCCGCTCCGGTTTGCCTTTGCGGAAGCTCCGCAAGCCTGTCCCCACTTCGATTTGTCTTTGCGGAAGCTCCGCAAGTCTGTCCCCACTTCGATTTGTCTTTGCGGAAGCTCCGCAAGCCTGTTCCCACTTCGGTTTGCCTTTGCGGAAGCTCCGCAAGTCTGTCCCCGCTCCGGTTTGCCTTTGCGGAAGCTCCGCAAGCCTGTCCCCACTTCGATTTGTCTTTGCGGAAGCTCCGCAAGCTTGTCCTCGCTCCGGTTCGCCTTTGCGGAAGCTCCGCAAGCCTGTTCCCACTTCGGTTTGCCTTTGCGGAAGCTCCGCAAGCTTGTCCTCGCTCCGGTTCGCCTTTGCGGAAGCTCCGCAAGCCTGTTCCCACTTCGATTTGTCTTTGCGGAAGCTCCGCAAGCCTGTTCCCACTTCGGTTTGCCTTTGCGGAAGCTCCGCAAGTCTGTCCCCACTTCGATTTGTCTTTGCGGAAGCTCCGCAAGCCTGTTCCCGCTCCGGTTTGCATTTGCCGAAGCTCGGCAAGTCCGTCCCTGCTCCGGTTTGCCCTTTCGGGAACCGAACAAAGGAAGTACTGTCCCGACGAGACACGCACTTCGTCATTGCGAGGCACGAAGCCACCCAGGATTGTACGCCCTGCTGTTGAGTATTACCGATGCGGGTTGTTAGGTTCATTACTTTTTTACTATTCTTTTACTATTTTCCTAATAACTTCTCCTTCTTCCGTTTTTACTTTAACCAAATAAATTCCCTTTGCCAGACTGCTTACATTTATTTCCTGACTTGGATTAGGTATCTGTTTTAGCATTCTTCCGCTGATGTCGTAAATAATGCTGTTCTACGGCAGTAGAAGACTGTATGTATAAGACATCTCCCACAGGGTTAGGGTAGACTGTAATTGCAGCTTTTTCTCCGCCGGCTTCTGCGATGCCAACGGTACCGGTTTTGATGTAGGATGCGGTAAATCTGTATGCATACATATTAGCGTATTCGCTTTGCATGTTATTATAGTACATGGATAAATCATAAGAGTTTTGATCATACCATGCATTGCCGTCCCAAGCCTGGCAAATACCGGAAGTTGCATTGTTCGACTCATCGTAAGCGTAGGTATATTTATTGTCGTTTACCCATGCTTCCGCGTATTCATCCCAGTATTGAGATAATTCTTCCGTCATGTTATTTGACGCATCGTAGGCGTAGGTATATTTATTACTGTTTACCCATGCTTCCGCGTCTTCATCCCAGTATTGATATAAATCTTCCGTCATGTTGTTTGATGCATCGTAGGCATAGATAGATTTTCCGTCGTTTATCCATGTTTCCGCGTCTTCATCCCAGTATTGATATAAATCTTCCGTCATGTTGTTTGATGCATTATAGACACAGGTATATTTATAGTTGCTTATCCATGCTTCTGCGTCTTCATCCCAGTATTGTTCCAATTCTTCTATCATATTATTTGACGCATCGTAGGCACAGATAGATTTATAGCCGCTTATCCATGCTTCCGCGTATCCATCCCAGTATTGATATAATCCTTCTGTCATGTTGTTTGACGCATCGTAAGCCCAGGTAGACTTCTCGTCGCTTATCCATGCTTCCGCGTCTTCATCCCAGTATTGATATAAATCTTCCGTCATGTTGTTTGACGCATCGTAGGTATAGGTAGACTTCTCGTCGCTTATCCACGCTTCCGCGTCTTCATCCCAGTATTGATATAAATCTTCCGTCATGTTGTTTGACGCATCGTAGGTGTAGGTATATTTCTCGTCGCTTACCCATGCTCCCGATTCTTGAAATTGATGCAGTTCTTGCGTGCAGTTTCCGTTCAGGTATGAAAAGGAAATACGAGACTCGCTATAAATAGTCCGATAGAGATAAATCGTATCCGGCTCGTACCAGTCGGTGCTTTTGTGGTGTTTCAGCATTGCCTTTTTCAGCAGGGGTGTTCCCTTCCGCTCATGGGTCTGTTCCTGTTGCCGGGCTTCTTTCAAGCCTTTTGCCTGTCTGTCCTGAAATTTCGGCAGTGCCGTCTGTGCCGTAGCGATGTTCGCTGTCATGATGCCTGTTAAGGCAAAGAATAAAATTAATCGTTTCATTGTCTTTTTACTTTTTGTTTATACTTGATTTTATTAATTATTTACTTTGTTTCACCCCTAAATCCCCTAAAGGGGACTTTTACAGTACTGAACCAACCAAATAGCGTCATGGCGAGGCATGAAGCCACCCAGGATTGGAGGACTTGCCCTTGAATGTTACCGATGACGTTTCTTAGTTTCATTACTTTTATGCTTGTTATTCTTTTACTATTTTCCTAATAACTTTTCCTTCCTCCGTTTTTACCTTAACCAAATAAATTCCCTTTGCCAGACTGCTTACATTTATTTCCTGACTTGGATTAGGTATCTGTTTTAGCATTCTTCCGCTGATGTCGTAAATAATCGGCAGTAGAAGACTGTATGTATAAGACATCTCCTACAGGGTTAGGGTAGACTGTAATTGCAGCTTTTTCTCCGCCGGCTTCTGCGATGCCCACTGGTGCACATCCACTGATATTCGTAAAGTAACTGTTCCACGCCGAAGACTGATAAGCTGCAACGCTGCCGGATGGCACACAGACGGGAATAGTATTTGGAACATCCCAAAAAGCACTCGGACCAAGCTGAGGCGGAGTGCTTGCCAGGCAGGTAAGCAAAGTTAAGCCGCTGCAATTACTAAAAGCATCATGGAGAATGGCATTTAAACCGGCAGGCAGAGTAAGTGAGGTTAAACCTTTGCAACTCCGAAAAGCGTTAGCCCCAATACCAATCACCCCGAGAGGAATTACTAAACTATCCGTTAAGCTCATAGAATAAAAGGCATTAGTTCCTATTGTCGTTACCGAATCACCAATAATAAGCGTTTTTATTTGATTAGAATAGGAATACCACGAGTAACTGGTGCGATTAGAATAATCCTTCATTTTTCCGCTTCCATTAATGGTTAATACACTGTCACTCGTCAATACCCATGTGAGGTTGTTTCCGTTTGCTCCGCAATCGCCGGAGGCAATTACGTTTTGTGCCCTAAGGCTGTTCATTGTCATTATGCCTGCTAAGGCAAAGAATAAAATTACTTTCTTCATTGTAATACTTTTTTGTTAATTAATTATTTTGCTTTACCCCTAAATCCCCTAAAGGGGACTTTTGGTTCAGTGCTTCTTGTTAGTATTTAGCTCTTATTGTTATTTTGTTATTGTTTATTATATTTCTTGTTAGTACGTTCTATAAGTCCCCTTTAGGGGATTTAGGGGCAGTTCTGGATGGCTTCGTGCCTCGCCATGACGCTCTGAACAAATAGCATTTTACCATTGCACCATTTTACCGTTCTACTTTCACTGTTCAGCCACCGCTTTTGCTCCAAATACTTTTGGCTTAAAGCCTTTATTTATCAGCGGAACAAATGCATTCATTATCAAGATAGCGAAAGAAACCCCTTCGGGATAACTGCCCCAGATACGTATAATAATAGTCAGCAAGCCGCAGCCAATACCGAAAATGATTTTCCCCCGGATGCTCATCGGAGAAGTAACCATATCGGTCGCCATAAAGATAGCTCCCAATAACAATCCGCCGGTCAGCAAATGAAATTCGGGCGCAATATATAAATCAGGATTCACCCAATGCAAAATCGCTGCAAAGATAAAAACAGTTCCAATAAAAGTGACCGGAATATGCCAGGTAATCACCTTACGAGCCAGCATAATAATCCCCCCCAGAATGATCGCCAAAGCTGCCACTTCTCCCAAAGAGCCGCCTCTGTCGCCGAGCATCAGCTGCAAGTAATCCGGTAAGCCAACAATATCCGCCGGATTTTGACCATTTGCCATAGCAGATTTAATCAATCCCAGAGGAGTAGCTCCGGTGGTGGCATCCACATTCATAAACCCTTGATTGGGCAGGGGCCAGCTTGTCATCTGCTGAGGAAATGAAATCAACAAAAACACACGTCCCACCAACGCGGGATTGAAGAGATTCTTTCCCAATCCTCCGAAAGCCATCTTACTGATTCCGATTGCGACAATCGCACCGATAACAATAATCCACCACGAAAGATTGCTCGGAACATTAAATGCCAGCAACAGACCGGTAATAATCGCCGAACCGTCTGTAATGGTCGGTTTCTGTTTGAGAAATACCTTCTGGAAAAACCATTCCAGCACCACGCAGGCAACAACACTGACAGCAGTTACCCTGACGGCATCTATTCCATAATAATAAAAGGAAAAGAGCATAGTGGGAATTAGTGCAATAATTACTGTCCACATGATTTTCTTCACCGAATCGGTCGCGTGGACGTGAGGAGAACCCGATATTTTTAATAAACTCATATATCTTTGATTTTAGATGTTCAATAAATTATTTAAAATTACTTTATATTTTTTTATTTGTTTCGTGTCGTTTATGTTTTATTTCAGACCAAATAATTCTGCCGGATTAATTTTAAATTGTAGCATTTTAGCTGTATCTCTACCTCTATCACCTCCTTTTCTTTGCATTGTTATTTTGCCTATTCTAAAATTCCCCCTGCTGGTGATTTCAATTTCTCCATTACCGAAATAATTCATACAAAAATTCATTGGTTCTAATATCCATCTTGCATTTTTCTCAACTTTTTGAGCTACGAGTATCCATTCTGCTGCAAATTTTCCTTGCCCTCTCAAGATGTCTGATACAATTAATGATTGATTCTTCTTTAACCATTCAATGATATTTTTTTGTTCAGGTTCAGTAAATTCATTTGCAAACATTCTGCGATTGTCCCTTGGATTTTCAATTGTTGGTTTTTCTTCCCCTGTATATCTCTTTAGGATTGAAACAATTTGCGAAGGAATATTCCACATTTCGGTATATTTATCTACCCATCGCTTATCAATTTGATTAAAACCTCTATAATTACTTACCAATTTAACTTGTAAATTTTCAACATCAATTGCTTTTTTAAGCTTTATAGTTACTTGTACTTGAATATCCGTTTTAAAACCGGACAATTTAACCGCTTCAACATATTCAATTTCTGAAAGATTATACTTCATTAAAATTAACCATGCCTGAGCATCTTTATCCTTTTCCCAATTATTAAATTTCTTAATTATATCGTCTTCATTCCTGAATCCGTCTCTTGCCGTTTGCGAGCCTCTTTCAACTGAATTCATATTTTTTTACTGTAAATAAATTATCCATTATGTGTGGTTTTAATCTTTCATTTGCAATATCAACATATTCTTTAGAAATTTCAGAACCAATCCATTTTCTATCGAGTAAATGTGCAATTTTAGCCGTAGTTCCACTACCCATAAAAGGGTCATATATTAAATCGTTTTCATTTGTCCATGTGTTTATTTGATCTACAACAAGTTTTTCAGGGAAAATGGCAGGATGATTATATGCAACTTTATCTTTTGTTGATATTCCTCCACCAATTGAATAGAAAAATACATTTCCTACTTTTTTTTCTTTTGTTCTTTCAACTTTTTCGTATTCTAATAATCCATTTTGTCCTCTGTTTTTCATGTTTGCTAAACCTTGATATTTTGTTGGTTCAGTAATCGGATTAAATGTTTTAGGACTTTCTTTCGATAATGCAAACATATATTCAAAATGTTGATGGTATCTATTCCCTGTTTGTGGCATAGGATTATTTTTATAATATATCATAGTATCATGAAGCCTAAAACCAACCTCTTTAAAAAATAATGCTTGCCTAAAAGATGTACCCGTTTCACTTCCATCAATAGTTGCATCGGCTACGACCCAAATTACGACACCTCCAATTTTTACAACCCTAAATAATTCCTTTGCGATTTTTTCAAATTCAAATTGATAGCCATTGTAATTTCTTATATCATCATACGGTGGTGATGTGATTACAAAATCAACAAAATTATCAGGCATATTTTTCATTGTAATTAAACAATTCTCATTGTATATTTTTCCTATTTGCATCGTAAATTTAATAATTTTCTTTTTAGTTAAAAAAACTCCGTTATTGCGAGAGATGAAACAATGTTTTTTATTTGATATTTTATTTATACTGCATTTATTTTTGTGCTCTTGTGCGTATCATTGCTCCGGTTTTATTTTTCCCTAAGCGGATATAATCCAGCAGCGGGCGGTTTGCCGGACAGGTAAACTGACAGCTTCCGCACTCGATACAACTCATTATCTGTTCACGTTCCGCATCTTCCCAACGGCTGTTTTCCGACAGGGGCGCCAATAAATAAGGCTCCAATCCCATCGGGCAGACATCTACACATTTGCCGCAACGGATACAGTTAACCGCCTCCAAGCGCTTTGCCTCTTTAGCATTGATTTGTAAAAGCGAAGAAAATCCTTTGGTAATATATGCGTCCGGATTGGCGATAGCTTTTCCCATCATAGGACCGCCACTGACCACTTTTTCGGTGTCGGATGCTAATCCCCCGTTTGCTTCAATAATATCATTAATGGGTGTTCCTAAACGAACAACATAGTTCTTCGGATTTGTTACCGATTTGCCTGAATAGGTCAGGTAGCCCACAATAAGCGGTTTGTTTTTCTGCACAGCTTCATATACGGATAAGGCAGTAGCTACATTATCCACCACGCAACCCACGTCAATAGGGAGTTTTCCTGTTGGAACTTCACGCTTGGTGATGGCTTTTATCAATTGTTTTTCTGCTCCCTGAGGATATTTAGGCTTGAGCGCATGAATATTTATTCCCGAAAAACCGGCTGCAACTTCTTTCAATCTTGCAATAGCTTCGGGCTTGTTGTTCTCCACACCAATATCTACTGTTGATAACCCCAAAGCAGAACGAAGAATACATGCCCCGATAAGGAATTCTTCGGTACGTTCCAGCATAATACGATTATCGACAGAGATATAAGGCTCGCATTCGGCAGCATTAATAATACAGTATTCCGCTTTTTTGCCTTCAGGAACCATCAGTTTTATATGGGTAGGAAAGCATGCTCCACCCAATCCTACAATTCCTTTTTCTTTTATTTTTGCAATAATCTCCGACGGAGAAAGTGAAAAATCCCTCTTAGTTTCAGCAGATAAATCAATTCCTTCTTCCCATTGTTCCTCTTCGGCTACATCAATGGTAATTGCCATCTTTTTATATCCGCTAATATCCGCTACCGGTTCCACTTTAGAAACAGTTCCCGTATAAGGAGAATGAAGGTTTGCGGAAATAAATGCCTCACCTTTGGCAATCAATTGCCCTGTTTTTACCACATCTCCTTTTGAAACCACAACAACGGAAGGAGCCCCCAGATGTTGTGTAGCATATAAAACTGCCTGTTTGGGCAATGGAAAGTCTTCAAATGGAGAATTATGTGCAAACTTATTTTCATCGGGATGTATGCCTCCCTTTTTAAATGTCTTCACGCTAATAACTTTTGTATACACTTACATAATTTAGATTTGCAAATTTACTATTTATTTTGGGATAGACTTTAAGTTTCTATCAAATTTTGACTGATTGTTGAAAGAACGAAATAATGAACTGAAGTTATTTGTGGCACTTTCATATCGTTTTTTGCAATAACTATTTTATGCTTTATTTGTTTTTCTAATTTATCTGTCAATAATATATCAAACATTCATTCAGTTTGTGTAACTTCTATAACTTCTTCTAACTTGCGTAACTTCTGTAATTAATTTCCATATTCGTAATAAGTAATAAGAATATTGTCATTTAAACCAATACGATATACACGAGTTGACTGTATTGGAAAATTGCCATCATACAAATACGAATAAGTATATTCCCACGATTGGTTATCGCTGTCCTTGATAAAATCTCTTGTTATATTGTTTTTAGAATACCCAAAAACAGGGTCATCCAAATTGTAAGACAAAAAATCATACAGGGGATTTTTCTTGTTATCATGATTGTAAGTAGACGTAGATGTATATACCTTTCCATCGGATATTTTTTCGAAGATCATTTTCACTACATTTTTCCCATACCAGGTCAAAGATATTGTAGTTGTATCTATAGAATTAGCTTTTCTATTCTTTTTCTGTAACGAATAATTGGATATAGTCGAGCAAGATTGTTCCGGCAAAACAAATCGCAATGCTTTAATTCTCGAATCTTCAAAAGACTTTAAGTTCGAGTATTTGGAATCTATATTTTCAGCATATTCTTCAACTACAATTTTACTGACTTTATTTCCGTCATGTTCAAATATATAATGTATAGAAAGTTTATCATTTTCATAATATTCCATTTTGTTGATTTTGGAACCGTCATAGATAAAATTCGTATAGCTTCCATTCGAACTGGTAATCTTTGCTATTTGTTTTCCATCATATTCAAACAGGGAATAATAATTTGCATAGTCAATTCTGGATAACTTTTTTTCATTCCATGTCCATGTTTCAATTAGCGTTTTTTTCTCATTATCCTTTTGAGTATAAATCTTATGAATTTTCTTTTTCGGATTATAAACACCGTCTTTCCTGCACGAAGTAAAGCAAAAAAATATTATTAAAGTCAAAACAGTTATCAACAAAAAATGTCTTCTCATAAAAGTATTTATTTCATTATACCCACTAAATATTATTAAATGTTATGCAAATAACTCTTTACAAAGGTAAGGAAAAATAATAAACAACTTTCAGTAGCATTTCAAATTGTTGTATGTTTAAGATTTCAGCTTAGGCATAAAGCGGACTTAAGTCCGCTATACGCCAATCCAACTCCGCACAGCGGCTTTGAGCCGCTTGTCGGGTAGATGAACTTTTTGCGACAATTTGAAATGCACCCCAACTTTCCTGATTTTCTATAAAAAACTTACCCTAAAATATTGGCTACAACTAATCCGGAAACAACAAACCGCCCAAACCGTCCGATAAACATCATAATAAATACAGGAGCAGGCTTAAATCGCAGGAACCCCAAAGCCAATGCAAACAAATCGCCAACAAACGGAAGCCAGGTAAATGCTGCTGCAATAATGCCTGTTTTTGCTACTTTATGCTGGAACTTTTCAATGTCTTCCTTTGTTTTCTTAAACCATTTTTCTATCCATTCCCATTTTCCCAAATATCCCAGTCCATAAGTAGTTATCCCTCCCAAAAAGTTTCCTAAAGTTGCAATAACAATGCATGTCCATACATCAAACTTCAAGGCAATTAAAGCAGTAAGAACGATTTCGGAACTAAGAGGAATAATAGTAGCAGATAGAAAAGAGGCAATAAATAAACCTGCATATCCTAAGTTGATTAAATTCTCCATTTATCTTTGTTAAAGATACAAAGGTAACACAAAAATTCTATAAGAAATTATGTTAAAATAAAAAGGCATCGTTGATAAATTAACGATGCCTTTAATAAGTTATTCTATATTTTTAGTATCTGTAATGTTCTGCTTTGTAAGGTCCACCAACATTTACACCTATATAATCGGCTTGTTCCTGAGTAAGCTTAGTCAATTTTACACCGATTTTTTCTAAATGCAAACGGGCAACTTCTTCATCCAGATGTTTAGGTAAACGGTATACATCTATCGGGTAATTGTTTTGCCAAAGCTCAATCTGCGCCAAAACCTGATTGGTAAACGAATTACTCATCACAAAAGACGGATGTCCTGTTGCACAACCCAAATTTACCAAACGACCTTCTGCCAACAAGAAAATAGAATGTCCGTCAGGGAAAATATATTCATCCACTTGCGGTTTGATATTTCTTCTCTTAATGCCCGGATAATTGTCCAATTTACTCACCTGTATTTCATTATCGAAATGACCGATGTTACAGACAATGGCTTGATCTAACATTTTGCTCATGTGATCTATAGTGATTACATCTTTATTCCCTGTAGTGGTAACAAAAATATTTCCTTCTTTCAATGTATCTTCCATCAAAGCAACTTCAAAACCTTCCATTGCCGCCTGTAATGCACAAATTGGGTCAATCTCGGTAACAATAACCCTTGCTCCATACGATTTCATCGAACGGGCACAACCTTTACCCACATCTCCATAACCCAAGACTACAACCACTTTTCCGGCAATCATTACATCTGTAGCACGCTTGATTCCGTCCGCCAAAGATTCGCGACAGCCGTATAAATTATCAAATTTCGATTTGGTAACCGAATCATTTACATTAATGGCAGGAGTTAACAATTCTCCACGCTCCATCATTTGGTACAGACGATGAACACCTGTAGTTGTTTCCTCAGAAACACCTTTCCATTCTTTTACAGTTCTGTGCCAACGTTGTGGATCTTCTGCCAGAATTGCTTTCAAGGTTTTTAAAATAACCTCTTCTTCTTCCGATTCTGCCTTCACATTCAATACGGAAGCATCTTTTTCTGCTGCATATCCTTTGTGAATTAACAAAGTGGCATCTCCTCCGTCATCTACGATCAGTTGAGGTCCTTTTCCGCTGGGAAAAGCAAGCGCCTGAGATGTACACCACCAATATTCTTCCAAGGTTTCGCCTTTCCATGCAAAAACAGGAATTCCTTTAGCTGCAATAGCTGCTGCCGCATGGTCTTGTGTAGAAAAAATATTACAACTTGCCCAACGAACATCTGCCCCTAACTCAACCAAAGTTTCAATTAATACTGCCGTTTGAATGGTCATGTGCAACGAACCCGAAATACGAACATCCTTCAATGGTTTTTGTTTTCCGTATTTCTCGCGAATCGCCATCAAACCCGGCATTTCTTTTTCTGCTATGTCAATCTCTTTTCTTCCCCAATCTGCTAATGCAATATCTGCAATTTTGTAATCCATTATTTTTTATTTATTAACTTTATATTAAAAAAGATTTGATAAGAATACATCATTTTGACGATAGAAGAAATCCTCAAGCTAATTACTTTTTAGTTGAGGAATTGCTTTGTTCTCATTTCTTACATGATATATCTACAATCATTAATTATCTCGCGTACATAAAATTTTTACCCAAATAAATAGCCGATTCTCCCAGCATTTCTTCAATTCGGAGTAATTGATTGTATTTACAAATACGGTCGGTACGGCTTGCTGAACCTGTTTTTATCAATCCTGTATTGAGTGCCACTGCCAAATCGGCAATTGTTGTATCTTCGGTTTCACCGGAGCGATGGCTCATAATAGCAGTATAACCATTTCGGTACGCCATATTTACAGCATTGATAGTTTCGGTAAGTGTTCCTATTTGATTCACTTTTATCAAAATAGAATTAGCAACGCCTTTTTCAATCCCTTGTGCCAAACGTGTGGAATTGGTTACAAATAAATCATCTCCAACCAACTGTACATCATTTCCGATTTTGTCGGTCAATAGCTTCCAACCGTCCCAATCATCTTCTGCCATTCCGTCTTCAATGGAAATAATAGGATAGCGTTTGCACCAGTCTGCCCAAAAGTCAACCATTTGTGCAGGAGTAAGTTTTTCTCCTGTTGATTTATGGAGATGGTAAACATTTTCTTTGGGTAAATAATATTCAGAGGATGCAGGGTCAAGAGCAATATAGATATCTTCGCCCGGTTTGTAGCCTGCTTTTTCGATTGCTTCTATAACTACTTTAATTGCTTCTTCGTTGGATTTCAAGTTAGGGGCGAAACCGCCTTCATCACCTACATTGGTAGAATAACCGGATTTTTTTAATACTGCTTTCAAATGATGGAAAACTTCCGTACCCATACGCAATCCATCGCTGAATGTTTGTGCTCCCACAGGCATAATCATAAATTCCTGAAAATCGATAGAATTATCAGCATGAGAACCGCCATTTAAAATATTCATCATTGGAATGGGTAATGTATTGGCATTTACACCGCCTACATAGCGATACAACTCCTGATTGGTTTCTATAGCAGCCGCTTTAGCACAAGCCAAGGATACGCCCAAAATAGCATTCGCTCCCAGATTTCCTTTATTTTCCGTTCCGTCTACTTCAATCATGTGGGCATCTATCAAATCTTGCCTGTCGACAGGATATCCTTTCAATTCCTCAGCAATGGTTTTGTTTACATTCTGAACGGCTTTCAAGACTCCTTTTCCCATGTAAACATGTTCGTCACCATCCCGCAATTCAACGGCTTCATGCACACCCGTTGACGCTCCAGAAGGAACGGCAGCTCTGCCCACAATTCCGGATTCGGTATATACATCTACCTCTACAGTAGGATTTCCTCTGGAGTCTAAAATTTGTCTTCCTGCAATATGAATTATTCTACTCATTTGTATATCGTTTTAAAATTTACTTGCAAAGATACAAAAAAACAGCAACGAATTAATCATTAGACTTCTTTGGCTGATACAAGATTTCTTCTTTTGATCCCGTCACCTTATTTTTAATAGATTATTAAGGTAAAGACAGGGTGTTTGTGCCTCTTT
>QMCD01000715.1_pt1 | contig 22738 bp, 14 predicted proteins | sample 1821841 | NCBI WGS metagenome assembly QMCD01 (sample SAMN01991225, study PRJNA193472) | Termite gut metagenome, whole genome shotgun sequencing project. | isolation source: worker | host: Macrotermes natalensis
AACGGTTGGGGGTATTTTGAAAAAAAGAGATGACATGTCGTGTCATTTCCGGCTTTTTCATCCGCTTGGCAGCTTTCGCTTTTGCAGGTGTTTTATCTGTTGTTTTTTTCATTTTATTCTATTAATTAATATATATAAACAGAGAGTGTTTCCCACAAAGACACAAAGAACACTAAGTTTTTTTGTAACCTTTGTGTCTTTGTGGGAAATAATTATTATAAATTGCTTATTTTTTTATTTCCTAACAAAAAAACACGAAGTATTAATATGCAAATTTAAAATTAATTCTTACCTTTGCAGCGAATTTATTGAAAAAACATAAACATTTTTTTTATTATGTATTTATCGACAGAAAAAAAGCAAGAAATCTTCGGGAAGTACGGAAAGTCTAATACCGATACTGGCTCAGCTGAGTCCCAGATAGCGTTATTTTCATACCGTATCTCGCATTTGACTGAACACATGAAGTCAAATAAAAAAGATTATAACACAGAAAGATCACTCAAAATGTTAGTAGGTAAGCGTCGCCGTTTACTTGACTACTTGAAAGAAAACGATATCGAAAGATACCGCGCAATTATCAAAGAATTGGGTATCAGAAAATAATCTTTCTGTAAGAAAATGAAAAAGCATCTTCAATATTGAGGGTGCTTTTTTATTTTTATTACGCGGAAAAGTTATTTTTGTGTTAAAATAAGGAATTGAAAAAACAATTATCGGGACATGTTTGTCTAGTATTATTTTTTTACTCTACTTTTGCAGGCAAAACATACAAATAAGTTATTAATTTTTTAAACAGATGTAGTATGAAACAGCTATTTTTATTATTAGCCGTAGCACTTTGCGGTAATGTTTTTGCTCAAACAACACAGACGGTAACGTTCAAGCCGGGTGCTGAGATTGGCAAAGATGCTTTAATCGAAACTAGTTATGATTGCATTAAAAAAGGAAACCCTATGACGAGTGCCAGTATGAATTTTGGCAACAGCTATACAGTTCGATCACAAGATTGGACTAATTTTACAAATGGTTGTTCGCGGGAAACAGCTCGTTCATTATTAAAATTTGATGAATTATCAACTATTCCTCAAGGAGCTGTAATCATAAGTGCCGAATTGAAGTTATATGGAGAACCAACAGACACGCCTTACGGAGGAAATTCATTTTTTCCCGGTACTGACTGGAATACTCCAAATCCATCCCATATATTAAGGGTTACGAGCGACTGGGACGAACAAACTGTAACTTGGAATACACAGCCAACCACAACGACCGTCAATCAAATTGCTATTCCGCAAACAACCTCTCAATTCAATTGGAATTTTACGGATAGCTCAGATAGCCTCGTGGCAATGATTCAAGATATGGTAAGTAATCCGGAAACAAATTTCGGTTTTATGCTGAAATTGGATACGGAAGCTTATTATCGTAAAGTAGCATTTGTATCGAGCGATAATCCTGAATCGGCGTTACACCCCGAATTAACCGTTACTTACGAATACACCGAGCCATGTTCTGCTTGTGAAGCAAGTTTTGCCTACATGGTAACTGCCGGCGAACCGGACAACTATTCGTTTATGGCTGCTAATCAGGCTGAAAGCCATGAATGGACGATCAATGGCAACAATGTATCTAATTTAAGTTCTTGTTCACAAATTCTACCGGAAGGCAGCAATTCTATTACCTACACCAGATATTTGAACGGAAAGAAATGTGTAAAAACGATTACAATTTGTGTAGCGGAAGGCGAGAAAGAACCGGAACAGGATCCAAAAGAGGATACGGAAGATCCCGGAGAAATTACCGGAGATGATAATCTTATTTCGAAGGATAGTACATCTGCCCAATTACTTTCTTTTCCAAACCCGGCAGCTACGGAATGGAATGTAGAATTCCAAAGTAGCATTTCCGAAAAAGTAGTTGTTACTTTATTTAATATGAACGGTACAATAGTTTATGAACAGGGTTTCTCCGTTCAAACAGGGAAAAATTCGGTGACGATTGATGCGAAGAGATTGGCTTCCGGGAGCTATATAGTAGAAATAAAAGGTGCAACTATAAGTTTTAGCGATACGCTGATTAGGAATTAATTTTGAAATTCATTGTATACTAAATAATTTAGAACACAAAAAAAACAGAATAGAGCAAAGTCTATTTTGTTGTAATTTAATATATTATGAAATCAAAAGGGTTGTAGTTTAAAATAGTGTTGCTATTTCTCATATTTACCGGAAAAGTTTCGTGTATCGGGTAGCCCGAAGGGCTGAATGTGAATAACCCCGTGCAAGCCGGTAGGCGCAGCTCGGGGCAAACGATACACAATCCCCACAGCCCGCAGGGCTGAACAAAAGACAACGAAATGCAGTTCAACCCTCGGGTTGTGGAGTAAGATAGATTTTTCCTACCCCGAGCTGCGCCTACCGGCTTAAGGTTATTCGTATTCAGCCCTTCGGGCTACCCGGTACACGAAACTTTTCCGGTAAATATGAGAAATAGCAACACTATTTTAAACTACGGCCAATCAAAAAATATATTTGTTGGCGTAATTTTGTACTTTTTGCGTTCTAAATTACTTTTTTAAGACAATCCCTTACATATTACCCGGTTCATTCTAACATCCCATTCCTGACAGGGAACATATTCTACTAATTGGCAAGGAAAACAAACACCAACCTTTATTCCTGAAACTTTCGGGAGCAGCTTGTCGTAATATCCTTTGCCTCGTCCCAGCCTGTTTTTATTACGGTCGAAAGCCACACCGGGAACAAGTATCAGATCCACTTCGTCCCAAGCCGAGAATGGCTCTCCCTGTGGTTCTTGTATCCCGAAATGTCCGGTTTGCAGCCTTTCGCTTCCCTGATAATGTTTTAATTCCAATTCGCCGCCATTTACAACAGGGAGAAGCAAGCGTTTTTGCTTATGCCATTTCTCCAAAAAATCATGCGTAAAAACCTCGTCCGGAAGCGACCAGAAAAGAAGAATGGTTTTCGCTTCTTGAAATTCGGGTAATTGTTCTATTTTGAGAAGAATTGATCCGGACAGGCTTCTCTTTTCATCAGGACTTAATTGGGCAATTTTTCCTTTTATCTCTATTCGGAGTGTTTTTTTCATTTTTATTAAAATAATTTCTAACGTTAGGGACTACCGCAAAAGTTTTTTGAGTACAGATGCCGCAGATAAGTAATACCAACCAATTATTGACGTATTTTTTAATGCCGTTAGGCATTTTAGTCCGGTAGAAAAACAGATACCACGCCAAACAGCGTACCGTCAGGTACGCAACAGCGCCTATTGGGGTTGCAAACCTACGGCTTGCTATTTCTCATTACCATTCTTTTCTACCGGGCTTGAATCCCTATTGGGATTTTTATACGACATTAAATTCTTTTTATTACTTAACACAGATTTTATGTTGTTGATAATTATATAATCTGATTTATATTTATTATCCATAAAAATCCGCGTTATTTGTGTCTTTTTGAGACAAATTCTACTGAAAGCCCCCGTTTTTATAATTTGATGAATTTCAACACATCTGTCCGGTCGGAATAAACAACGTGTAGAAAGAAAATTCCTCTTTTGCAAAATGAATTTGTTTGCAACAGGTATGAAGATAATCCATGCAGATTATTTTCTGTAAATAAAATTCTACCGGATAGATCGAATATGCTGAATTGTACCGGATGTTTACCTTCTGCAAAGCAAATCGTCAGCTCATTTTTTGTCGGGTTTGGGAAAATTTTCGTTTTTTCCGGCGTTACATAAAGCGGTATTATGGGGGTTGAGGAATTGGTCTCAAAAGGACGAATTACCGCATTGACCATAAGCGAAGCCGGACGAGGAAATAACGGATTTTCGGTGAAAGGTTTCCATTCTGTTCCGTCTTTAAACCAGGCGGTGTTTAAGTCGCCGGCGTTTCTGTCCACAGTGTGATAGAGCGCAAAAGTGTCGGCAGAGATTTGAACCTGCGGGAGTTTAAACACAATAAAAAAAGAAGTGTCGACCGGAATTGGCTCCGGAAATCGTAAATAATTCTCTTTTTGCCGGAAGTAGGCGAGGTTTTTCTCCAAAAAACCTTTTCCGGATTGATAATAAGTGCTGCTCATTTTTACCACCTGCTGATGTAACAGGTTTTTGGGAGTTGCGTTTCCACTATACACTTCTGCAATAACAGGAGCATCTTCCGAGTACAGGCCTTTTTCCGGAAGGAAGTAAATACCGTATAACTTGCTGCGAGTAGGGGAGGAAAATCTTTCGGCAAACTCGGTAATCCCTAACTTACTGTGTCCTGCCGGGTATCCGTTTGCCGAAGAGGTTGGAGATAGTGGTTCTCCCACTCTCCAGTTAGAGAGACGGATGCACGGATTTTCATCCTGCTCCTTTCCTTCCAAAAGTTGCGTGCCGTAACCGGAAGGGGCTAACCATGGCTTCAGATTATTTTCGCGGATAGTATCCGCATTCCAAACAACACTTAGCCGGTAGAAATTATCATCGCCTCGATTTGTACAATTGATTCCGGCATTTCCGCCGGAAAGATTTCCGATAATTTTGTCGCCGGCATCAAATAATCCGGCACCGGAAGATCCGCCTTCGGTTATTCCCTGTTCCCACTGGTTTACCCTCCAATGTCCATTGGAAAAGAACAGTCCTTCTGCCGTAAAGGACGCTGCAAAAGGAGTATTCTGCTCTATGGATATTTTTTTTACATCTCCTTGCGGATGATGAAAACAGTATGCCGGACCGGCAACATTTTCCGATGCGTTCCATCCCGCATAGTAGACACGGTAGTCAACCGGCGGGGTTTCTTTTAAGCGAAGCAACAACATATCCCGCTGCTTTAACGAAGCCTGCACGTCGGCACCGGCAATGCTCATTTCCATGGAACCTTCAATGCCGGAAAAACAGTAAGGCGTTTCGTAGTTAAAAAAGAAAACGCTCGTTTCCGCTTTTGAAAGAATTAGATTATCCTGGTTATCCAACAGGCAATGTGCTGCCGAAAGTATATAAGGAGTACCGTCTTGCTCGGTGTTGTTAACCAAATTCCCGGTACAAAAGGTAGTTCCGTCCACGATAATCAGACAGGTACTGCGCCGCTGCTGAGGGTGGATGTCATCGCATGTTGCGTTTATTTCGCAAGGCTGTGCAGGATTCAGTCCTCCTCCGGGAAGAAGCCGCAATCCTCTATAATCGTGATTTACCTCTCCTATTTTCAATTTTCCTTTAAATGAAGCATTGGCAGGTTCGCTATATTCGATAATAATTTCGTCGCCGTCTACCGGAGCAACCGGCAAGACACCACCCGGTTGATTATTTTTTTCATCGAAAGCCCCTAAAATCGTATTCCGGCCGGGTGAGTAAACGAACACTTTTGCACCGGGAGGAAGTAAAAATTCCGTAAAGAGAATATTCAGCGAAAACGCCTCTTTGGAACGGATGCCGGTTCGCCATACCTTTGTCCCGTCGGCAAGAATGGTCGAAATACCTGCATTATCCGGGTGAATCGAAACCGTAAACTTATGAGCAAAACGAATACCGCCTATTCTGTTGCCCGGCAACGAATCTTCACGCAGCAATTCTTCCTTATCGAAAGCCTGCATTTCAACAAACGGTATCTGTAAGGAAGATGGAGCCTGTGAACTTCTTAGCTTTCCGCTTTGAGGCAACTGTTTGGGAAAAGGTAAGCCTCCTTGACTTACTTGTGCGTGTAATGCAGGAATCCCTCCAACTAAGAGAGTGAAGTACAGAATGATTTTATGAATGTTTTTTGTGTTCATAAACAGGGGGCAAGTAATATTATAGTTTGATAAAATATTTTTTATTCCATGAAAGTTTACAAAGATACGAAAAATTCATTGTACTAAAGTAGCGGATAAAAAATAAGATAGTTAATTTTTTTATCTTGAACCATGATTTTCATAAGATTGACAAGATGAACAGGGCTACTCCGGAGGTGTTTAAGATGGCCTCCCGGCAAGTGGAGTGTCAATGTTATTAACTCAAGGTTGTCCACATACAAGTCTTTCTGACTTTCAACTCCTGATTCGCATAATTAATTCAAGACAACTTCTTAAATATAAGCGTAAAATAAGTTTTTTTAAAAAACTATTTGTTTCATCCCTTTTAACTAAACCCTTTTCATTCCGGCTATTTTTTTCAGGGCAACCGTATAAAAATTATAAAAAAAAATGTTTTTCTGATTATCAGTAAAATAAAAAATTAGATATATTGGAAAAATATCAAAAAATAGTGATGTGGAAAATTTTATTTTTTCATTATCAGTTAATTATAAAAAATATTGATTTTTGATGCAGTTACTTCGACTTTTTTCTTTTTTTTGCATTAATTGAAAAAATATGCTTATCTTTGTTGTGAAAGTAAACGTAAACGGCATAGGTGTAGTTTTAGTCGATACTTTAACATAAATGCATAGTCTCTGGGAGACTATTAAAACAAGGGAAGAAATAGTTTCCCGCAAAAGAAAGAGAGAGAAACGTAGTCTGAACTTTATTCCAAAAGTATTTACTTAGCCGTGTAATTGAATTAAACCAATTAAAATTTCCCGGTTCAGACCAACAAGTGATGATGATATTTTTGAATAACCACAGGATTAATTTATCCTGTGGTATGGTGATTTTAAATTGAAATAACACAACTAATACGGAACAATTATGAAACTCAAGAATTTATTTAATAAGATAAAAGATCCCGACTTCACAGAGAAAGCCGGAATTTCAAATTTCTTCCGGTGGAAGATAGGGTTGATCTTTGCCTGCTTGGTGTGGATGGGGAGTGTGAGTGCACAGACAACATATACGGGTGATTTTACATCCGGAAGTATTCCCATTGGTTGGGATGCATCCGGGTTAGGTTTCGATCAATGGAGTTGTGGAAGTGGTACTTATTTGATTCAACAGCCTCAACACTACGTATCTTCTCCGTCTATCTCCTTTCAAAATGGTGACGTTGTTGAAATAACAGTAACAGCAGCAAGTTGTGCAAATGGAGGATTGAATAATGCAGATGTTTACATAGGTTCAACTTCTATCGGTAGATTAACAAGTGGTACTTTAACATATTCGCTGACTTCTGCGATTACGGGAAGTGTAAGAATTGTTCCTTATCAAAATAGTGCATTAGGAGTTAATGTGGTAACAATAGTTCTCACTTCTGCATGTACCCCTATCGCTATTTCTCGAACTCCCCAAACAATCTGTGTTGGCGGAACCATAACCCTGCCAACATCAAGCAATGCTCCTGGTGGAACTTGGACACTTACCGGTTTTACCAATAATGGAGACGGAACAGCCACTCATACAGGTTCAGCCGGTGATGGACAAAAACTGATTTACACTAAACCGGGTAGTGCTACTGATATTTGCGACACGGCACAAATAACCGTCAACGTCAAAGCCGACCCTGTGGTTTCTTTCACTGCAGGAGATATTTGCGTAGATGGAACCAAGCAATTAAGCATTTCTAATAACGGTATAAGCGATGCCGTAACATGGACAAGTAATGCTCCTGGTACTGCAAGTGTAAACTCTTCCGGCGTGGTAACCGGTGTTGCCGCCGGCAGCACTACCTTTTACGCTCGTCAAGGAAACGCTGCACTTGGCTGTACAAGTGCTAATTCGGCTTCACTTACTGTTATTCCAAAACCTACCATTACAGAAGGAACATCAACGACCGTTATGGTAGGCGGCAATAAAACGCTAAACGCTACACCTGCCGGTGGTACGTGGAGCGGCGGTAATGAAAATGTAGCATTAGTAAGTTCGACAACCGGTGAAATTAGCGGTGTTAACGCAGGAACTGCTACTTTTACATATACAACAACAAGTGGCTGTACCTCAACAATAACCGTAACGGCTGCCGCAGACGAGTGTGCTTCGCTTGGTTACATGGTTGAGACCGTGGAAGGTATTGCAAGCGTAGAGTGTGCTTATTCTTCTGTTTGTGGTAGAATCATTTGGGAAATAACCTCAAATGCCAATTCCAATAAAACGATAAAAATCAAGAAAGGAAGTGGTTATATCGCTACCAATAGTGGGTCAGGTGTTACAGAAACAAATTGGACACTTAATGGCATGCAGGATTGGGGAGATGCGAAGCTTAATATTACTGGTTTTCCTAATAATTCGGTTCGCTACGTAGAAGTCGTTCCAAATCCAAGCACCGGTGGTACTATCAGAGTTACCACCACCGACCCATGCGCCACTTCTATCAACGCAATAACCGGTTTTACCGGTTATTCCATTTGCCCTGGCGAATTAGATGTTCGTGCAATTACTATTGGCGGTACCAATATCCCTGATGCCGGAAGCAACAATGATGTAAAGGTTAGCCTAAGCTCAAATGATGCTTTCGTATTTTGCAACAGCGATGGCTCAAACGAGCAAAATACGGTTTACCTGCCGGGTACGGCAGTAAATGCAGGAACAACCGTTTACGTCCGTATAAAAAGTAGTGCCGCATACGGCACAAATTCCGGCAACGTTACCATCACGGCACAAGTCGGTGCGGGTGGAGCAAGCGGCGCCTACAACGGAGCCAGCAATACCGGAACTATTTCCGGCACCGTGAAAGATCAGTCCGCCGCCCCTTCCGGATTGGCCGGACAAAAGTTCTGCGGGTCTACAACGGTTGCCGGTTTAGCCGCTCCGGGAGTAACCGGAGTGAAATGGTACAACGAAAGCGGTGTATATCAAAACCCTGCTACCGCATTGGAAGCCGGACAGACATACTCATTCAAGTACACGCAAACCGAAAGCGGTAAATGTGAAAGCGAACTCTCAGCTTCACCTATTACCGTAAACGTTTATGACCAACCAACGCTTACAACTGCTAATTCATCCGATGTGCTTTCTCAAACCGTGTGTTTTGGAACATCTTTGGCAAATACAAAAGGAGACATTACTTACACGTTCGGCGGTGGAGCTACCGGAGTAGTCGTAACATTCAATGAAGCTGTTGTTACGTTGGGTACACCAATGTCCGGTTTGACAGCTACGCAGTCGGGTAACAATATTACCATTAGCGGAACAGCGAACGGAGATATTACATATAGCATCACCACCACAAAAGAGAATGAATCTCCTTGCTCGAACGTAACTTCGAAGACCGGAACAATTACCGTTATGGAAGCACCAAGCGGTGTAACAGTATTCTCTTCCTACGGCGATGGACAGATATGCGCCAACAGCATTTCCGGTCAACTCTCCCTGCAAGGTACCTTGGTAAATGGGGACGGAGCCCAATATAACTGGCAAAGAAGAACAAGCACCAGTCCGGATGAATGGAGCGAAACCCTTAGTACCGGAGACACGTTGCTTTTCTCGAATGCTGGCCTGCAAACCGGAAACAACGTTTACCGGTGTACCATAACCAATAGTTGTGGATTGTCGTTCGTAGCGACCTCAACGACCCAAGTATTGACCAGCTCCGGACCTTCGGCTCCGGGACTTGATGCTTCGGGAGCTGCGACAACCGAATTATGCCCGGATTCCATCAGCGGTACCTTGGCATTAACTGGTGCCGGTTCTGATGTTACCGGCTACCAATGGCAACGCAGCTTAAACGGCGGCGGATATACTGACTTGGACAATCAAACCGCAGCCACTCTTGACCTCAGCGCTGCCGGTGTAGCCGGTATTGGTGCAAACAAATACCGTTGCGTTGTGCGCAACGCTTGCGGATATACCACTTCAAGCAGTGAATCGGCTGTCTACACTATCACCAATGCACCTACCAACGGCATGGCGGTTACACCGCAAAACGTGTCTGCCGATAATTCTTGCTTATCAGCATTTACCGGCAACACAGCCACCCTTTCGGTAGACCCCGATGGTGTTGCCGACAGTTACCAATGGCAAAAATGGAACGGATCTGAATATGTCAATGCTACCGGCGACGGAGCCGCCACAAGCTCACTTATACTAAACGGAACCAACATTTCGGAAGGCTTGAACCGTTTCCGGTGTTTGTTGGGCCAAACCGGGTGCAACATAACAGATGTCGCCAGTGCATCATTTGATGTTACCGTGGCATACAACACTGTTATTACCACACAACCATCCATTATGCCTCGCACGGTGTATCAAGATGTTACCCTGTTCCCGAATACCCTATCGGTAGCTGCAACAGGTAAAAATCTCGTTTATACTTGGTATCGCTCTACAAGCAGTGCCGATCTTGAACAGGGTAAAACCGTAGTAGGTACCGGTCAAGAGCATACGCCGGATGCTTCCGGGCTTACTCTCAATACCTCTTTCTATTACTATTGTGTAGTAACAGGCGATTGCGGAGCAGCCGCCACAAGTGCTCCTTCGGGTTCGCATAGGAGAACGGATTGCAGGACGGATGATAATAGTATTACTTGGAGAATAAGAGCCATAGAGGGTAGTATTTCCGGCGGTGACCGTGAACTTTCGGTAAGTTCTTGTGGTGATGGGTGGAAAATCCAGTTTCGCTTAAATAGTGGTACTACTGCCACAATACAAGTTACGGCAGACGGTACAAATCCATCAAGTACTAATGGATTCTACAGCGGCAATTGGGCTGATTATTTTAACGGTTCGTTTCCAACGAACAGCAATAATAGTTCCAGTTACAGAAATATTAGATTTCAATCCACGGAAGGAGGAACATCGTTGACTACCGGCACCAACTATTGGCTTTACATTCGACCAAACGGATGTCTATTCGATTTCACGGTAGTAACCGATGGTGACTGCACCATCGACGAAACTTGCCCGGTTAACGCTTACCTTACCCCGACAGGCGGCGGAAGCTCTACACAAAACAACACTACGCCATTCCCTACCTTAACCGTAGAGGTGCCCGAAACTGCTGATGGTCTTTACTATACTTGGCACAAGATAACAAACGGGGGCTCTACCAGCGATGAGATTGTAAGCGCAGGCGCAGGTGCTGCCTACAAAACTCTCGTACCGGATAACAGCGAAATCAATACGACCGGTTTCTACTACTACTGTGTAGTTACTAAGCCATCGGTTCCGGCTTGTACTTCTACACCGATAACATCCAACTCATCGGGTGAGTACTTCGTAGAAAAAGCCGACTGTACGAACCCAAGTATCGGAACACAACCGGCTACTACTGCAGCAACAGCCGAACAAGGCTCCGCTTTCGATCCTGCCGTAAATCTAACAGTCAGCGGTATATCCGGCGGAGGCGGAGGCAACTATACCTACACATGGTATCGTACTACCAATGCCGATGCACCGGCGGCTACCGATGATTTCCCACGCACAGGCGATGTGCGGGTTTCGATTACGGAAAACCAATCTGTTACCAACAACACCTATACCCCGAATGCCGTAACAGAAAAAATGGATGAAACAGCCGGAACAGCAGGTCTTGCCATAGGCACTTACCGGTATTTCTGCGTGGTGTCGGTAGACAATTGTAAAGCCGTAAGCAACCGTTCCGGAGTATTCACTGTAAAAGCTCCATGTCAGATTCCGGTTATTTCCCCGAACGGCAGCAGCGTTGAAATGTGCTCTAACGCAACCATACAATTCTCACACGGCCTCGGTTCCGAAGTTGTGGGTACTTGGACAAGCTCCAACAAAAGCGCAGCAGATTTTACAGGAGCCGAAGGATTGCTTATCGGTAAGCCGGCCGGCGGACAAACAAACGTTACCTTTACGTTGACAGGTTGCCCTGCATCTGCGGCAACGGTAGTAGATGTAAATGCTACCCCAACCGCCACGCTCTCATCTTCATCTACCAATACCGAGGAGGTAGCCTGTAAAAATACCGGTCTCTTCGAGCATGATCTAAGCGTGATTATCGGTGGTTCCGGTATATTCACCAGTCAATGGTATTATGATTACGAAGATCCGGAAAATAGTGTAAACAACGAAACCCGGATCCCAGTTGGTGATGAAGGCGACACAAGGCTCTCTCCGTCTACCGATGGTAAGGCTTACGGCAACTACTACTATTATGTTGAAGTATGGAATACCGAAAACACAACATGTAGAGTGACCTCTAACCGCTCGGCAGTACACACCGTGAAAGAAGGTAAATGTAACGGAATACCAGCTGGAGAGATCTTTTTGGATCGTGCGGTTATATCCGGATTAGGATATACGCTAAGTGAGGTACTAAGAAACAATCCACTAAGTGCCATTTTGTTGCACGGAGAAGGGGTAACCGGTAACACCGAAATTTTCATTGACGGAACTGATGCTGCCAAATTCCAAGTGATAGTCAATACCACCGGTATTCGTCCGGATGCTGACGCTTGGGGAGGTGCTTCCACTTTAACGACTGTTACTGCTACCGAAGACAGCATCTATGTATGGGTAAGAATTAGAACGGATATTCAGGAAAGCGAAGTGCCGGTCAATAAGTTTTATTCAGCTACGCTAAATGTTACAAATGGAAGTGCAACGAATTCTCCAGTAACAGCTTCTCTTTCGGGTACGGTAAGACGTAGTGTGGAGACTGACTGTCATGACTCGGATATTGATATGAAATTTTATGATGGCAGTACAGCTAACAGAAAATTTGGAGAAGGGCAGGCAACTCCGGCTATCCCAAGTTCTATTTCTGGTGGAGATACTGTCTATATAAAATCAAATACGCCTGTAACAATTGGTGTTGATCAATTTCAAGGGAAATTAATATTAGATGGAGTTGGTCCTTATACCTTAAGCTTTGCAGCTTTTCAATTTCAGTTTTTGGAATTAAGGATTAATGCGGGAACGGTAGTATATGTGTATGCTCCTGTTGTCAGTGATCTTGGTAGTTCCGGTTGGCTGACAAGTAACAGAGGATCAATATATAATAGAGGTATAGTGAACGTTAAGGGAGAAGAAAAGGGAGCACAAACTTTAAGTGGAGTTTACCATAAATCATTTAATACGGGGAATTTTAGATTTAATGGAGCTAAATTCTTTAATAATGGAGTAATGAATGTTGACGGAATGTTCACTCCTGCATATGAGCAATCTTCAATATTCGTAAATAATGGATTAGTCAAAGTAGAAAAAGATATTATGTTTGTGCAAGGAAATGTTTGCCTTGCTACTGGAACTTGCTTTTTTGCTGAAGGAGATTTTTTCGCAGAAGATAATTTTTATGAACCTCCGGCACGTGTGGGTATAACAGGTGGTGGTGGTGTACACTTTAATGGGAATTCGCGCCCAAATACTCTCAGTTCCTCCGGTAGATTTTTAAATGGTGACAAGCAAATCATTTCAGTAGGTGGTAATGCTGTTATTTCGTATGGAATTGGTTCTGTTCAAGCTACCAAGTATGACGGAACTCCTTCTTCCTATTCGTCATCCCAAATTTCTGACTGGGGAGGAAATTTTGATCCGGTGACCAATCCTGTTTTAGGATCGGAATTCGGTTGTTATGCCTGTTACGCCCTTAACGATAGAGACGAAAACTTCTTTTTCCAAGATAGTGTCTGTGCCGATGCCGGAGCAGAGGTAAAGGTAGTTGAAAATGCTACGTGGTATGATTGGGATGTAGAAGATGGAACAAAAGTGTTCTTGCCGGTTAACGACCCGCAGCCTGCGGCAAATCAACAAAACTGGATTAAAGCCCAATGGAATAACGATGTAGAAGGTCAAAAGCGAGTTTCCGTCAGCTTCTTGTATGACGGTAATACTTGTTCGCGCGACTTTTTGGTAAACGTAAAGCATGCAGTGCCACTACTTTGGACAGGTGAAGGTGATGATGGTACCCTCTGGAGCAATTCGGCTAATTGGGCTGTAGTAACCAATACCTTCCGAAATGGCAGATATGTGCAAGCAATAGGACCAAATGACAACAATTTCACTCCAAGCGAGTGTAGCGATGTATACTTGCAACACACCCACTTCAAAGAGGAAGATGGAGCGGTACACTACTATCCAACCATTACCGGAACCGGCGAATGCAGGGACATCTATTTCGGCATGCATACCTCGGTGGGCAACATTAACCGCCTCTCTTACCGGAAGGCACGCATTGACCTCACTATTCCGTCATGGAAAAATGTGAAGAATGAACCGAACTGGTTTATGATATCGCCGCCGCTGAAAAATATGTTTTCAGGTTCTTACACCTACTCTACGGCTGATGCCTTGTTGGATGGAAACCAACCTTACAGGATAAACGCCTACATCCGTTATTTCTCTGTAACAGGTGGCACGAATACCCAAGACGGAGGTTTTGGTGATTATACCGGTGTATGGAGTAAGTCGGTAGCTAGTACCACGGTTCGATTAGAACCAGCGGGTATGGGCTATGCGTTGCAATACTCAACTAATAATCCGGAGAGAGATCATACCTTCTTCTTCCCGAAAACGAGTGTTACCGGAGATTCCCTCGCCTATCGTTTTATTACCGAGGATACCACCATCGGTGAAACACCATCTTCGTTCCCTGTATACGTGGATTTGAGAGACCGTTTTGGCACAGACCCAGATAATTTGAATCTGATACAAATTGGCGCCCACGACAATATGAATATGCCTAACGGAGGTTTTGTGATTGTAGGTAATCCGTTTATGTCGCACTTAGACTTGAATGTGTTTGTAAAAGTAAACGCCGGTACGATTTCAAATAATGTCTATCGTTTTATCTCCGAAAGTTCCTCCTTTGAGGTGGCAGATTCGGATAAAGATGGATATTTGGATTCTATTCCGCCGATGCAGTCGTTCTTCGTGCAGTTGAGACCGAGAGCGAATGTAGAAGATACCGTATTTTTGACCTTCACAGAAGCGATGGCCGTAGGAAAATCGGGAGAGAATCATCATCTGCTCAAAGGCAGTCAAACGAACACCGGAGACCGCTTGCGCCTGCAAGTGAAATTTGTAGACCGTACCTCCTTAGTTTCGGTCGTGAAAGCAAAAAGCGGAGCTTCTAACTTGTTCTATATGGATGAGGATGCGCAAAAGCTTTTCTCTAACGATGCGCCGCTCGAAGTGTACACTTTTGCCGGAACTGTTCCGAGCAATATTAACGTGCTCAATGCCGACTCGCTTGCCGATGTTATTGTACCTATCGGCATCCGTACCAAGTTTACCGGCAGGTTGACTCTTACCGTGAGCGGTATCAGCGGCTTCACATCTGCCGACAATATTTGGCTGGTCGACAGTCAAGAGGGCACGCGCACTTCGCTCTTCGAGCGCGAAACGTTTGATATAACCCTTGCCGCCGGTACTTCCGAAGATCGCTTTTTCCTCTATTTTGACCAGGAGCAACAAGGTAGTCAAGGCAATACCACCGATGTAACCGAAATTGAGCCGCAAGCCGGAATCATCTACGTGAACACCGCCGGCAACATGCTGAATGTGCTTGCCCACGGCGAACAAATTGAGGAGGTAACTGTTTATGATCTCTTTTCGCGCACCGTGCTTTCGGCTAAGGGACTCAATACCGGCTACTATGCTCACCGCCTGCCTGATGCTCACGCCGTCTACCTTGTTAAGGTGACAACCGGCAAACGGACGGAGACGCGTAAGGTGATTGTGAAGTGATATAATCGCCGCGGGTTAAAACCCATGGTTAGTCAAATGTTGCCCTACCGGGCGAAGAGGTAGCAGCAAAATTTACCCTGTCCGGAGTACAGCGTTTGATTAACCTCAGGTTTTAACCTGTGGAAAATTAAGATTAAAATATTATTTTTGTGAAACAATGTTAATATGACTTAAGAAAGGAAAAACCAAAGTAGTTTTAAATGCCTTTCAACAAGGATTGTCAACCAGAGTAATCCAAGCCATTACCGGCTTAACCTTGTTTGAAATAGATGAAATAGTAAAATTAAATACGCAAAACAACAAAAAATATGAAGGAGAATTTATTAAAATACGGTTTACTGCTGTTGTCAGTATTCTTTTATTGTACGAATGCAATGAGTATAGAATGTGGACTGAGTATAGAAGGGGAGGTATGTAATGGCGGAGCTGAAACTAATGATGATGAAGGAAAATCTTTTAATTTTATATATAATGAAAATGGGGATTATTTTTTGGTGGATGTTGGTGCCTCTTTTTGTTTAAGACATGATGAAACCTATGTATGTGGTGATGTCAATAATCCTTGTCCTTGTCGTTATGACATAATCAGAATTCCTATCGGCAACGGTATGCTGTTACTTTTACTCCTCGCATTAAGCTATGTCTGCGTGGTGTACTACCGTCGTCAGCGCGTGTTTGCGGTAGTTAAGTTTGAATGAATAAGTAAACCTGTTGAGTTTTAAAGAAAGAGAGGGGTATTATGGCAATTGTTAATTTTTTTTCTTTCCGTCTACCGCGGGTTCCATCTCATTCTTCCATGATTCTTCACATGTTGTCCTCCGGACAAAGAGTGAGTAGTTCCTTGCTCGTTAGAGCGATATTTGGTTAACCGCAGGTTTTAGCCAGTGGAAACAGGGAGAACATCTCCCTTATTTCTTTTATTTTTTCTGATTTTCCTTCGATTTCTTCACTTCCCGGACATACGCCAATGATGTGCCTGTTAAATCAGCAATCATCTCATCCGATAGGTTTTTGTTAAGCATGTTGGTTATTATTTCACGGTTTTTATCTTCCATTCCTTCGTGTCTGCTTGCCCTTAATATTAATTCTTATATGCCCATTGTTCTCGTCCTCCCATTTATCTGGTCTAAATGATGTTCAAAAGTAATATTATTTTCTCTGTTTTCAAAATGAATGTAGCTTTTTAGAAAGCTCATTATTTTGCGTATTTTTTCATTATCAAACGATTTTTCAAAAAGAATCCGTGCTAATTTTAATTTTATTTCCATCAAAGTATCGTCATCCAATTTTCTCTTTTTTAAGACGGAACGTGTTGTGAGTACTACCATTGCAAAAGGATTTTCGCTCTGTAAAAGATCCTTTTCACTCTGCTGTGAAATTCGTCTGCTTGCCGCGGGTTTCACCCACGGTTATTCACATGTTGTCCTCCGGACAATGAGTGGAGCAGTACCTCGCTCATTAGAACGGCATTTGATTAACTGCAAGTTTTAATTTGTGGAGTAGGGAAGAGTCAGAGCATTGTTTTTTCTTTTTTATAAAAAACAATATTGTCTAACCATTTTTTTACCGCATTATTATTATAATTTTGTACTCGAAATTTAAACAACCCTATTATTATGGAATTTTTTTTGAATTTACCTAGTGTTATCCAACTTTTGATAGCCGTTTTTGCTGTTTCTTTTTTTATTCAGGCTTTTTATTATCTTTATTACTATTCCGGGATGATTTTTTACAATCAGGAGATAAAGAAAGGACGAATTGAATATAGTACCCGGAAGCCGCCTGTTTCTGTGATTATCTGTGCCAAAAATGAAGCAGAAAACCTGGAAGCTTTTCTTCCGCTTATCCTGGAACAGCGGTATCCCGAATATGAAGTAATTGTTGTAAACGATGGTTCGACCGACCAAAGCAATGATGTTATAGAGAAGTATAAGGATAAGTATCCGCACTTGTACCATACATTTCTCCCGATGGAGGCAAAATACACGAGCCGGAAAAAAATGTGCCTCACAGTCGGAATAAAAGCCGCCAAATATGAAAGTTTGCTGTTGATTGATGCCGATTGCGAGCCGGCCGGAAAGGAATGGATTAGCAGTATGGTGCGTAATTTTACGCAAAAAACGGAACTTGTTCTTGGTTATGGCGGACACAAGCCTAAAGAGGGATTGCTCAACAAAATTATCTCTTACGACACTCTTTTTATCGCCATGCAATATATGGGATTTGCCTTGAAAGGAAAACCGTATATGGGCGTGGGACGAAATCTGTCGTACAAAAAAGAGCTGTTTTTCAAGAGCAAAGGATTTGCCTCGCACTTGAATTTGGCATCGGGTGATGATGACTTATTTGTCAAAGAAGTTGCCGGTAAAAATAATACCCGTGTTGAGTTTTCGCCCGGAAGCATTACGTGGTCTGTGCGTGAGATGACCTTCAAGTCGTTTCTCTATCAAAAGGAACGGCACTTAAGTACAAGTCCGTACTATTCACTTGCTACACGGGCAAGAATCGGAATGGAGGTTTTCTCACGAGCTTTTTTTTATGCGCTGTTTGCCGGTCTTGCGGTTTATTTGCTTATTGCACAACATTATGCCATGGCAGGAGTCCTGGGAGGAATTTTCCTGTTGCGCTATATTTTGCAGCTGATTGTCATTAATAAAACCGCTGGAATTTTGGGTGAAAAAAAATTCTTGCTTTCTATTCTGTTTTTTGATATATTCCTTCCGTTAATCTCTTTGCATATATTTACACTGAGAAAAATCGGGACGAAAAAACAGTCGATGTGGCGGTAGAGGAAATGAAAATTGAAAAATTTTGTGTACTTTGTGCTTAAAAGGTAAAAAAATAGATAATTTATAGTGGTTATTTCCCACAAAGGCACAAAGAACACAAAGTTTTTTTGTGGCCTTTGTGGGAAATATTTAGAATCTATTTATTCACTGTCTCTAAATGCAAAGACTTTTTAATTAAAAATTAAGAAATATGAAGAATGAGGATGAAATAATTGTTGTAGCAGTGTATGGAACGCTTGCTGCGGCACACATTGCAAAAGGGATGCTGGAAGAAGATGGAATTCCGGCTTTTCTGAAAGATGAGAATATGACGCAACTTTATCCGATGTTCAATTCCCCTTTCGGAGGAATAAAACTCTGCATTATGCGGAAGGATGAAGAAAGAGTGATAGAAATATTGAAAGACAATGAGTTAATTGAAGATTGAGTATGGAAGAGAAATTAGCCGCGTTTGGACGACTGTTGGAGATTATGGACGAATTGAGGGAAAAATGCCCGTGGGATAAAAAGCAAACATTCGAAAGTCTGCGCGCCAACACTATTGAAGAGACGTATGAACTTTGCGATGCGATTGTGAAGAAAGATATTAACGAGATAAAAAAAGAGCTGGGCGATGTGTTGCTGCATATCGTTTTTTATGCCAAAATTGCCTCAGAAGCCAACCAGTTTGACATTGCCGGTGTCTGTAATGCGTTGTGCGACAAGTTGATTTTCCGTCATCCACATGTATTCGGCGAAGCTTGTGCCGAAAATGCAGCACAAGTAGAGCAGAGTTGGGAGCAAATCAAGCAAAAGGAAAAAGATGGGAACAAGCGCGTATTATCAGGTGTTCCCGATGCTCTACCTGCCCTTATCAAAGCCTACCGTATCCAGGATAAAGCCCGCAATGTCGGTTTCGATTGGGATGAAAAAGAGCAGGTTTGGGATAAAGTTCAGGAAGAGTATAACGAACTGAAAGCTGAAATTAACAATATGGATTCCGGTAAAATGGAAGAAGAGTTTGGCGATTTGCTTTTCAGTATGATTAATGCTGCCAGGCTATATAAAATCAATCCCGAAAATGCCTTGGAACGGACTAACCGCAAATTTATCCATCGGTTTAACTACTTAGAGGATCAGACTCTTAAACAAGGGAAAAACTTGAAAGATATGTCGCTCGAAGAAATGGATAGGTATTGGGAAGAGGCGAAGAAACAATAATGCCTGCCTGATTTTACAAACAAAACAATCTCGTAGTGGAGATTTTTTATTTTTCCAAAAAATAAACTTCCCCCTTTTCAAAACGGTTGCCTTTCCATATCAATGTCAGGCAGTCTCCTTTCAGAAAGGGCTTTAGCTTTTCGTAATCTTCTTTGTTCATATAACTGCGGTTGTCATTGATTACAAGTATGTTTTCATTAGTTTGTTGAAGCTCGAAACGGACAAAAAAGATGTCGAACCGGTTTTTAAATTCCTCTTCGGATATACCTCTTGCGGCAAGGCTGTCGCGATTAAAAAAGTCGGAAATATCCACATTTGGAAATCTATTCTGGTCAGGAATCAACGATGAGTAGTCATTTTTGAAAAAGCTGATGCCGCCGTCACACACAGGGCTACAAACCCAGAAACTTGTCGCAAACAACGGTGTATCATCGCTCATTATCCATTTTTTTGCCTGAAAAAATCCCTGTCCGGAAGTTTTTATTTTGATGTAATTATGCTCACTGTCAAGCACAAGCAAATGCGCTTTTCCGCCATAATTATTGACAATGGAACTATCTTTCCGGTCATGGCTTGTCAATAAATCCATACGTTGAGCACGACTTAGCTGGCTCAAGTAATTATCAGGCAAATAAAAGAAAAAATCGTTTATATTTTGCGCCCATAAAGAAGACAAAAGAAAACAAAAAAAGAAAAGGAAAATTATTTTTTTCATACACGTTAATGTTGTTACTTATCCGCACTAATAGTTTGCCTGGTTTCCAGCTGGCTCCAAATTATTGCTTACTGCAACTTTCACAGCCAACCGGCTCAAATGTACGTTAAATTCATTGAATTACATATAGACGGATAAAAATTTCTTGCAAAAAAAATCTCATAAAAAAATCAATATTTTATATTTTAATTTCATCCGGTTGATTTTCTATTAATCTGAGTTTTGGATAAGCCTGTGGCTTGAAAAGCCAAGATAAACACTGCCTGGAAGTCAGAAATTTTAAGCTGTTTGTAAGTTGTTTTGCCTTTAGCTACGCTGACCGTTGGTTCAGGCAACATTGTTTATGTCATTTTACCTTATGTCGTTGACCTTAAGGTTATGAAAATTAAGCCCATTCGGGCTATCGCCGATATATCACCTTATCCAAAACTCAGGTTATTATTTTTTAGCAAATATAATTTAGTCCTTCATTTTTATAAAGCTACTTTTTGTAGAGAAAGCATTTTTTCAAAACAAAACTCGATTAATTCAAACAAGTACTAAATTGTTTCTAATAAAACCTTATAAATACCCTCAACATCCATTCCCAGCATCCGGTAAAGCTCTTCGGGCGTGCCATGTTCGATAAATTCATCGGGGATACCAATGCGTTTTATTTGGATATGATTGTAATCGTTATCGGCAAAAAATTCGAGTACGGCAGAACCGAACCCGCCTTTTTTCGCACCATCTTCAATCGTAATTATTTTCTTAAACGATTTGCCGATACGATGCAACAGCTCCTCGTCCAGTGGCTTCAAGAAACGCATATCATAATGAGCAATAGACAAACCTTTTTCCTCTGCTTTCCGGATTGCTGCGGCGGCGACATTCCCGACCGGACCGAGCGAGAGAACAGCCGCATCTTTACCCTCTTTCAAGCATACACCTTTGCCGACAGGAATTTCTTCCATTGGTTTATGCCAATCGGCAAGTACTCCTCTTCCGCGCGGATAACGGATAACGAACGCGCCCTTTCCGTTTAGTTGGGCGGTGTACATCATATTACGCAGTTCCACTTCGTTGAGAGGAGAAGCAATGGTCAAATTCGGTACACAACGGAAAGCTGCCAAGTCGAAAACTCCTTGATGAGTTGCACCGTCTGCACCGACTAATCCGGCACGGTCGAGGCACATTACCATATTTAAATTTTGCAGGGCAACATCGTGAATCACATTATCATACGCTCGCTGCATAAACGATGAATAGATATTGCAAAAGGGCAACATTCCCTCTTTTGCCAAGCCTGCCGAAAAAGTCACGGCGTGTCCTTCGGCAATGCCCACGTCAAAAGCACGGTTGGGCATCTCTTCCATTAAGAACGACATGGAACAGCCGGTCGGCATGGCGGGCGTAACACCCACAATTTTTTCATTTTCGCGAGCCAACTCCACCAATGTATGTCCGAATACATCCTGAAACAACGAAGAGGTATTTCCTTGATTTACAGAATTCATTCGTTCGCCTGTTTCCTTGTCGAACAGACCCGGAGCATGCCATTCGGTAGCCGACTCTTCGGCAGGTTTGAAGCCTTTTCCTTTTTTTGTCTTGATATGCACTACTTTCGGTCCGCGAAAATCCTTAATGTCGCGAAACACTCTGACCAACATCCGCACATCGTGTCCGTCCACCGGACCGAAATAACGAATGTTTAGTCCCTCGAAAATATTGTGCTGCTTGGTCAATGCCGCTTTCAGCGAGTTGTTGATTCGTATGAGGTTACCCTTCTGCGATTCCTTTGTGATGCCCATTTTCAGCGACCATTGATACAGCCGGTTCCGCAAACGATTATAGGTTTGCGAAGTGGTCAATTTGACCAAATACTCGCTAAAGCCGCCCACCACGGAATCAATCGCCATGTGGTTGTCGTTCAGTACTATAATCAGATTATTTTTGCAAAAAGAGGCGTTATTCAGTCCTTCAAAAGCCAGTCCGCCGGTCATTGCGCCGTCGCCTATCACGGCAATGGTCTGCTGGCTGTCTTTGCCTTCCATCTGTTGCGCTACGGAAATGCCTAAAGCGGCTGATATAGAATTAGATGCGTGTCCGGCAATAAAGGAATCATACTCACTTTCGGCAGGATTGGGAAATCCGCTGATACCTTTAAATTTACGGTTGGTGTGGAAAACATCCTTCCGCCCGGTCAATATCTTGTGTCCGTAAGCCTGATGCCCGACATCCCAAACAATCCTGTCTTCGGGCGTATCAAATACATAGTGCATAGCCACCGTCAATTCGACAACACCCAGACTTGATGCAAAATGCCCCGGATTGTGCGACAACTCATGAATCACAAACTGTCTCAGCTCATCACAAACTTGAGGCAACTGGTCCAATTTCAACTTTTTTAAATCCGAAGGATATTTTATATTCGATAATAATGTATTAGCCTTGCTCTCCATTACTTTTTACTTTCCAAAAAATTAGTTTGCAAAGGTAAGCAAAATACGGATTAAATACAATTCCATTTTTGTAATAAAATACATGGGTCA